>Ga0307515_10006198_pt1 | contig 24017 bp, 8 predicted proteins | sample 17_EM_MG_FD_194513 | JGI IMG/M metagenome (GOLD analysis project Ga0307515, IMG submission 194513) | Populus trichocarpa ectomycorrhiza microbial communities from riparian zone in the Pacific Northwest, United States - 17_EM | ecosystem: Host-associated > Plants > Roots > Unclassified | place... | reverse complement strand
TAGGGAGTCCAATGATAGAACAATAGGTATATTGTATAGACAGAGACGAATCCTTAAGGGAAAAGGAGGAGTCTGTGTGCGAGGTAGGAAGGGTTTTCCCTAGGCACATGCAGAGTACGTGCCTCACGGGCGAGTCACCCCTGGGTTGCCCCAGGGTCGCCCGTACCTTACGGCTATATAACTATCTACTTAGGTTTCACCTAATAATGCCCCCCCCTTTAAAAAGGGTCGTCCCCGATCCTTTATATACTCAAGCCTTAATAAAACCCTATAAAAAACCTTAGTAAGGAAAAAATTTAGAGGGGAAAGAGCATCTTAATTTTGTGTATAGAGAGACGGGTAGTACACGTGCGCGGCGCGAAGATGTTAAGGAACTTTAACCGGCGGTTAAAGTTGTCTAATTAGTCAGATTTGCCTTGCTAAGACTCCACCATATTTAACCGAGCCAGTAGCAATTTTGTATGCCCAGTATGGAAAATCCTAATTAGTCTATTTAATAGGTAGAGCTAGTGGAGCTTAATACCGTTGCCTAAATTCAGTAGACTAGAAATATTCTAGAGCTCGTTTATGTAGGTAAGTCACTAATACCTTACGGGTAGGTTATAAGTTATTCGCATACAGCCAGATTCGTGGACGGTAAGACTATATGCCTATTAAATCCGCCGCTAACTCTGCTTTAGCCTTACGCTATACCGGCGTAGCGCCGTATATACTTCGCGGGTAGGTTATAGGTTATTTACATATAGCTAGATTAGGACGGTAAGGCTATATACCCGTTAGACCCGCCGCTAACCTATGTTTTAGCCTTATGCGTTATCTGCGTAGCATATACGTGAAATAGTGTAAGTTATTAGTATAGGTTACCACCAGCGGGTCACCAGCAGGTCGTGGACTCTAGTTAAATAGACCCCAGTTATAAACGGGCCTGTTCTCTAATATATAAATAATTTACTTAGCTAGTATAGAGTGACGGACTAGGTCTAGAAAGGGTGCTTTTTAAATTAAGTTTCGTTGCCGGTATACGCCGTAGCCTCGCCTGCGAGTTATAGCAATCGTTACTTATTCTTTAATCCCTTTAGACGTCCTCTATTCCGCTTTAATACAGGTTATATTTTAATAGCGGTGCTTACTTTTCGCCTACGCTTTAGCTATAAGGCTAGGGTGTTCCGCTTGCGGTACTTATTTAATAGTTATTAACAATTCTTAAGTTCTGTCTTATATTTCCATTCGTTATACTTATTTGGCCATCCTAGCCATTTAATAAGGTACTGCGGTTGTCTAGTATAATCCTAGTAGGCAACAATTGCTTCTACTTCCCAGCTGCCTTTCTTAAGCTCTTTCACTGCTAGGGGTTAAAACCTAGGGCGTAACCTGTAAGGCTTTAGTAAGGAGATATAGAAGACTAGGTAGAGCTATACTATAGCAGGTAGAAGCTCTAGCTTATATACTTGCTGCCCTACGCGCTCTAGGATTTAAAACGGTCCCATAAACTTATGGTTAAGCTTTTTATAGGGACATTTTATGCAGATATTCTTAGAGGAGAGTAGAACTCGTTTACCAACGGCGAAATGCTTGGCTAGGTAGTAACGATTATAGTATTTTACCTAAAGCTATTAGGCGTGTATTATTGACGCCGTCGCTGCCTTATATATAAGGCGCAGGCATTATAGATATATCTCTGCAAGTTCAACATTTGTTAACTTAGACCCCTCCCCACCTTACTAGGCGTCCTAGACGCCGTCCAGGACTCCATCTAGGACGTTTGGCAGCTAGCTATAGGCGAGCTTAATAGGGGAATGCTTTGTTGTGGTATAGACCTTAGAGTTATAGGCAAAGGCTACTTCTTTAAGTAGGGAGGCCTAATTAGACTGTTCCCAGTTTATAAATATATATAGGTATGCCTTAAGCTCCTAGTTCTAGCGCTTCGTCTAACTATCTATCTACGGGTAGAATATAGTACTAAGTTTATATTAAACGCGGAGATAGTAGTATATGGTGCTCTAGTACTCGCTTATAAATATACTACCCCTATTAGAGACAATATTATCTAGAGGCCCTATTTACGTAAAGACTTTAAATAAGAGTTCTGTAAGTTATGTAGCATTAATTATCTTACGCACTGGATAGTAGCGCACTAGCTTTATAAAACGGTCTATAAGGACAAGGACGGAGTTATACTCTACGCTATTAGGAGTCTTAGACTCTGGAAGATCCGTAATAAAGTTAAGTAAATAATACCGCCAGGCTCGGGTGGGGGCCTAGAGAGGCTGCAGCTTACTATAGGGTTTATAGCGGCGTAATTTAGAGTATTAGCAGGCATTATAATTATCTAGGTATTTATAGAGGTTTTAGGTAAGGCCGTTCTAAGTATACTTTCGCGCAATTACCTTAAAAGTACGGTTAAAACCATAGTGGCCGCCTATAGGATTGTTATGATTCCGCTTAAGGATCTCCTATTATAGTAGTATGCAATTTAGCACCTAGACCTTATTGTTTTACCTTAGGAGTCCTTAATTATTAAGGGTATAGTCCTTATTACCGGCAGGAACTTGTTTTTAGGTTAATTAATTACATATAGAGCGTGTAAAGGCGTCCCTTTTTTATACTCTACGAATAAAATTAACTAGTGACTTAGGGGGTTATTCCATAAACGCCGTTTCGGCTAAAGCAGCTACTACTACTTCTTGCCGTAGTACGAGACTCTGCGTAAAGTTAGTGCTAGCGAAGTAACATATAATGCGCAGGTGACTCGCCGGGTTGTTGTGGGGGACCGTAGCCTGGGCTAAGGGGTCTTCCCTAGGGTTAAGCGCTATTAGGTCGGTTGGAGTGGTCTTAGAGAGAATGGCAGGACGCTCTAGTCCGCCGGCGCTAAGTTCACAAGGGTCGCTTACATACTGCACGCATGCTACTTACTAGTTTAGTGTAGTAGCACTAGGGCCGCCCACAAGGCCTATAACCCGCAACTTTTACTGCAATATAGGCAGTATAGCATTAAGAATTATCCTCTTACTGCTATTTTTAAAGCCTTTGGTATAATCCGGGCGCCGGGATAATACGTTAGTAGGATTTATCTTACCTGGCTTATATTTAATCTTAAAATTAAACTTAGCTAGTTCCTTGGCGTACTAGGCCTGGCGAGCAGATAAGCTCTTAGTGGTTATAAAGTACCTAAGATTATTATAATTGTAGAGCACGCGCGTTATATACGCGGCGTATTTAAGGTAATAGCGCCACGTCTTAAAGCATTGCACTATAGCGAGTAGTTCTTTGTTATGTGTATTATACTGTACTTTTAGGCTAGTAAGCTTCTAACTGTAATAAGCGATTAGGTGCCAGTGGAGTTAATCTCCCTGCCCTAAAGGCTGCAGAAGTATACCGCTATAGGTATAGTCGGAAGCGTTAGTAATCACTATCAGGGGTAGATTAGGGTCGAAGTGTCGAAGTAGAGGAGCCTGCGTAAATGCAGCGCGTAGCTTGCGGAACGCCTACTACGCGTCGTCGGGCCAGGACCAAGGTTAATACCATTTAGTAGGCCCTTTTAACTTGCGTTTCTTCTTCTTCTCCCCATCTAACGTTAGGTCGCGATGTGCCCATGCAAGATATGCGTGTAGGGGGTATACGGTATCTAAGTAGTTCCAGATAAATCGCCTATAGAAGTTGGCAAAGCCAAGGAAGACCTGGATGTCCCTATAGGACTTAGGCTCGGGCTATCCCTTAATAGCTTTTACGCGGTTAGGGTCCATTACGATACCCCTAGGGGTAATAATAAAGCCTAGGAACTTAACGTTCTTAGTATAAAAGATGCATTTTAACAGTTTAGCGTATAGGCCCCAAGCGCGGAGCTATTGCAGTACCTACTTAATATGCTCGACGTGCTTGTCCTTGTTATTTAAGTAGATAAGAATATTATCTAGATAAACTATGTAGATGGTATCTACTAGGGTTCCTAAAGCTTTATAAATATAGCTCTAGAAAGTTATAGGGGCGTTAGCAAGACTAAAGGGCATCACTAAGTACTTAAAGTGACCGTAGTGTGTCTTAAATACGGTCTTCCATTTGTCTTCCTTTTTAATATAAATCCTATAATACGCATTACAAAGATCTAGCTTTATAAATATCTTTGCATAGCTAAGCCTATTAAAGAGCTCGCTAACTAGCGGTAGGGGGTACCGATTTTTAATTGTGATCTTATTTAGGCATCTGTAGTTAATGTATAGCCGTATTATACCGTCTACTTTCGGCATAAAGAGGATGGGCGCTCTAGTAGGCGACTTGCTGGGCCTAATCTAGCCCTTTTTAAGAGCACTATCTAGGTACTCTTATAAGATCTGCAACTCTTTCTATAAGAGGTTATAGAGGGGCATTTATGGTAGCGTCTTACCTTCTTCTAAGTTAATCGCATAGTCGTACTTAGAGTTCTGCGGTAGTATGCTTGCTAGCTCGTTAAAGAAGATATTAATTTCCTCCTTATATACCTCTGGTAGGCCAGAGGCCACGGAGGTCGAAGCAACTATTACGTGGTAGTGTACTTCCGGGAGCCAGTGGAGAGAAGGGTGCGGCCGACATGCGTTTCGTAGGTGTGCTCGCATAGAGAGTGCATATAGCTCTACTGTAGTATACTTAATAGTTTTAGGGTTTCGATCACCTCCCCCTTGCGTATAAGTAATCTACGCTGGCACCAGAGGGTCTCCACGGGTACTCGCTGCCAGTGACGGCAGGTCCTCTACTATGTTTATAACCGGTATCTCTACGTCCGGAGGGTCTGCATAGGTACTCGCTGCCAGTAACGATAGGTCCTCTATTATATTTATAACCGGCGTAGAAAAGGAGTCTTCTAGCTATAGTAAATAGACTGTTTCGCTAGCCTTAATGTCTGCTAAAAGAGCGTTAAGGGTAATTATCTAAAGGTGTCTAGGGTCTGAAGTACCCTAAATAAACTATCTAGAACGGAAGCTAATTAATAGATCTGCTTCCGCAAGCTAATCTTATCTAAGAACTATATTATAACTATTAAATAAGCCGCCCCAAAAGGTCTGCGGGCCAATAGTGTGAGAGGTACCCTAGGAGTCGCTAGTGGTAACCGTTAGATTATAAGCATCCTAGATTATTATCTGGTTGCTATTAAGGAAACGTATAATAGGTTTATGTGAACGTAGCGTATAGCGTATAGGCAGGTTAAACCTATAAACGACATCTTAATTAATAAGGTTAATTTAGCACCCATTATTATATAAAGCACGTAGGCGGACTTTGCCCTAGGGCATATCTATCGCGATATATACCACAATACGTTTCTTCTCTCCCTCTATATTAGGCCCTAGTTGCAGTTAAGAGAGATGCGCTACTAGGGCTTTAGGTTTTCCGAAGCCCGAGCTAACTTCTCCTTATTAGCCTGCTTCCAGTGTTCCTTACAGTGGCCGCCTATGGTTCTTTAACTCGCCTACGTAACACCGGCGTCTAAGGGGTCCCCTAAGCCATCTAGCTTTTAGGTAGTCTCCCCAGGAGTTTACTTAGAAAAGCGTTGCCCTTTTTAGGTTCTGTTCCCTAAGCCTAACTCTATAGAGCCTATGCTGCGACCGCGCTTTATACGCGATAATTTACCACTACTACTTACACGATCTTCCGCGAGCTTTGTAATATTAAGTAATTACTCTATACAGCGGATTTTATTAAAGAGGTCTTTAGCGGTTCTTACCCATTAGGCGAAGTTCTGGCAGAAGAGCTCTACTTATAGGTAGGCTAGGAGGCGTAAGAACCAAAAGTCTACCTGTTATTTAGGATTAATAAAAGGGGTATATAAGAAGAGGTCCTCTAAGCTACGCATACGGGCTAGGAAGACGTTAAACCTCTAGTTCTCCTTTATAACAGCCGTATAGTACGTCATAGCGTTATTAAAGTGTCTCACTATAGGGTTCCTGATCTGGTCTTAGACTATAGTCTTAAATTTATCCTATAGTAAAGGACCCTTATCCTTAGTGCCTAACCGGCAATAAACCAGTTAGGTAATTATCTTCTCTTTTATAAGACCTTTAATAGCCTAGCGCGTGCGTCGCTTATAGTTATAGTTAGCGTTATTAACCTTAAATCGGTTCTTAACTGCGGCGATCCACCGGTTGAAATGCTGTTAAGTAGTACCGCCAATATTAGGTGGTAACTTCTTAACTAGGGCGTTAAGATTTAATCGGCGTATACATTCGCCACGTGACTTATACTCTTCACTAGAGAGGCGACGGAAGGGCTTTATTAAATTAATAATGCTCTATAAGTTAGCTATTTTCTTGGCCAGCTCGTCTAGCTCCTTTATGTCAGCGGTATTAGGTAGGACGCTAGTAACCTTGCTAAGCTCTTATTAAGCCCAGGTATATAAGTTAAACTGGTCTCTAGCATTTGTAGATGTCTGATCGTTTTAAGGTTTAGAAGGTGGCTTAGATTCTGCTAGTGTGCTTCTAGTGGTTTTATCTACACTAGATCCTGAGGCGTTCTGCAGTCGCATCGCCAGCGTATTACCGTTGGGTGTAGGCGTCGGTTTTCTTTTCGGAGGCATCATAGGAAAATTGAACCGGCTATCCTCCTAAGGGGATTGGTAAGGATTCGAATGTGAGGTAAGGATGTGGATAGGGAGTCTAATAATAGAACAATAGGTATATTGTATAGACAGAGACGAATCCTTAAGGGAAAAGGAGGAGTCTATATGCGAGGTAGGAAGGGTTTTCCCTAGGTACGTGTAGAGCACGTGCCTCACGGGCGAGTCACCCCTGGGTTGCCCCAGGGTCGCCCGTACCTTGCGGCTATATAACTATCTACTTAGGTTTCACCTAACATTAATAAACTTTAGAAAATCCAATATGGCCTTATTAAAACTTACTAAAATAAGAATAGCCTAAGAGACTAGGTTATCTTAGCCTACCATAGCGTTCCTAAGTGCAATTTAGCGCTATATAAACCTATAGATACGTTAAAAGGAGTATATACTAAGCTACGCTTTACTATAGGTACTGTAATATAAATATAAGAATCTTAATAATTTTATACTAAAAGCCCTACCTAACTAAGCGTTCCTAACTAATATAATTATAACTAGACTAACTAAATATATAGCGGCCGTAGTAGGGAATACGGTAAAGGGTATAATTAACGTTAACTATAAGGTAATTATAGAGGTCCTTATAGAGGTTCATTTTAAAGTAATTACTAAAAAAAGTGCTATATTTATAAGAAGCTAAATTGCTAGTTAACTAGACACTCCCTTAATAAGTAAAAGGAGGCATATAATAAGTTCCGTTAGAGTATAAGAAATATTAGAAATTGCAAGGTTACTATAGCCTACTTTTAAAGCTTCCTAATTTAATATAAAGGCGTAGAAGATCTTAAGGGTGAGGTTAATAAGACTAAATAGCTCCTTATAGATATAGAAATTAAAAACTACCCCTCTAACTAATACTTTATTAAGTATAGTAAGGTAGATGGCATATAAACCGTTGCTATTCTTAATAACTAATTTACGCTCCATTCTATTACGAAGTTAGATATCTTTAATAAGCTAAAGGAGAGCTTCGCGTTCTCCTTTAATAACAGATACTTAGTAAACGTCTTTTATAGTATTATACCAGATACTAGAGCCGTAGGAGTATTTATAGTAAAAGAACCTTAAGTTTAAGCTCTTTAATAGCTTAATAGCTCTGTTTAGATTAACTATTTAATAGCAGGCCAATACACAATTTGTTTTAGTAAGGGTAATATAACCTTTTTTGGTATAATTAGGGTCTAAACCCCCTTAGGGTATATTACCTTCTACGTTATTTCTATAAATACTCCGTTTCTATTTTATATTAAAGATATAGATAAATTAGGCGTTAGGCTTAATAACCTTAAGAATATACTTATTTAGGGAGATAATCGGGTACCTGTTATACGCAAGTAGGGTCACCCCTAGTTGTTCCTTTATTAACTAGAAAAGAGTATTACTTAAAGCTACTTAACTAAGTTAGAATTACGCCAACTATACCGCCGTTTTGGCTATCTATCCGTTTATTAATTACTTAGGGTTCTTTAGTAAGTAAGCTATAAAGTTAAGGTTAAGGCAATTAAGCATCTTATAAAGTACTACTATTACTACTAAATAAACTAGAAGTTCCCTGGCCGATTTAAGTTTACCCTTAAGGATAACTACGACTTTAACTTCTATATTATTATTAACGTTATATATCTTAGCGGTAAGCCAGTACTCTAAGTTATTAACTTCTTAACCTCCTTTTCAGCCGCGCGTTTTTTAAAAGATATATTAGCTAGAAACGCATAGGATACCCTTTAGTTATACTAGATTAATATCTATTTAGGACCCCCTAATTAAATTATCTATAATATAAAAAAGAACTTCTTATTTATAGAGTTCCAATAATAGATAAAGGTAATAGTAATTAAGGTTAAGGAAGTCCCCGTTAAGGCATATTGTGACGGCTCGAACCATTGAACAAATGTCTTAACAGAGACTTGAACGAATGCTTGCAAGATCAAGCGAACGAATGCTGTATTACGAAGATATTAAGCTAAGGAGCAAAAGAAGGTGGTGAGGCCACGTCTATATACACACGCCAAGTCTTAAGCGAACCCCTGACTAGGTGACGCGCTCCAGCGCCGTCACACATATAATAATATTAAAAAAGTAGAATAATATTACACGCCATTATACCACGTATATAAGATTATTTTTTTAGAACTAAAGGACGCTAGCGAAGAACTTACCTTATAAATAGCTATTAAAGCTATTAACAATTCTACTGGCCCGGATAGACTTGTACCTATATTATTAGTCTTTAGCGCCTACCCTTAAATAACTAATAATTCTTTACTATCTCTCTCCGTTATATAATAAGCTAAGGCTATTTATAAGGCAATAAAGGAGGTGTAACGTCTCTACGCTATACGCTAGGTTAATAACGTACTAGAAATAATAAATAGCCTAAATACCTTAACTACGCTTAATCTGCCACTCTAGTCTAAAGTACGCGTATAGCGTAAAAAGGGAGGATAGTTAGGCCTATACTAACTTATTGTAACAAATAGTTAAACTTATACTATTTAGATGCCTTATAGACCTACTTAATTCCGTTTAACTATTATTAAGCCTTACTATAAAGATAATAATTCTAAGCCTTTATAGGATACCCTAGAAGATGCCTTAGAGGAGAACTACAATTAATATGCTCTAGAAGGCGACTACAATCCCAATATAATTATAGTAGATATACTATAACTATAACGCGGTAGAGGTCGCCCGAAGGGATTACAAAATCACTAATATCTTATTAATTTTAAAGAACAATTTATTGCCGCCATTAAGAATAAAGTTAAGTTATTAATAGCCTTTATAATAGCTAAAGAGAGGGCTAACTTTAAGCTTGCAAAACAGCTTTAAAAGAAAGGTTATATTATAACCCTAGGAGCTCCTTTCTAAGCATCCGACAAGTAGGAGATCAACGGTTTTATCGCAAGAGAAATCTTTAAATTTAAGAAGTATAACCCTACTAAGTTTAATAAAGTTTGCATCTTTAAGTTAAGGATAGTTAATAAGATTAAGGGCAAAGCTACTAACGCCCTATTTAAGAAATTAAGGCTTATTATCTAAGTTTATAATAATAATAGCAAAGAGATAATTTTTATATAATCTCCTACGATTTAATAAGCTAGTTAGCGAGTTATTATTATATTAGCTCCCTCCTTAATAAAAAATAAAATAGCGGTTTATTTATAAGATATTACTTAAGCCTATACCCAATTAGAGACGCACCTTTAGCGCTTAATATTAGTATACCTTCCGGAGCAAATTTGCCACCAGTATCCTAAAGATATAATTATAGTTATGCTTAAGCCATTATATAAAATCGCAGAGGTAGGAACTTACTAGTAGGCTACCTATAGTAAGCACTATAAAGAGAAGCTTTTAATAACTACTTTTATATTTAATCCCTACTTCCTTATTATAACCACGGGAACCCTATTTAGAATTATTAGTATATAAACTAATAATATAATTATTATGGGAGACGACTAATTCTTAGCTCTTAAAGAGGATAAGCTAGTAAAGGCAAATCTTATAGTAAAGCTAAAGGAAAAGCTTAATTTAATAACGCTATTACTTTTTAATAAATGTATCCTCTCCCTAAATAAGGATTCTATTACTTTACGCCAAAAGGGTTAAGGTAAGAAAATTAACATTATTAACGTTAATTCCCTAAAGTAAGGATATATAAAGCAACGCGCTTATAGAGCTTATATTATTTCTATCTATTAACCTAAGGCTTTATTTAATTTCTTTATTACCGCCTAATACTAGGAACTAACTAAGGATAACATTCTTACCCTAAATAAACGTCTTTTTTTAGTAAATAAACCATCTTAATTAGGGACTACTCTACGTACCTATTAATCTTCCTACCGCTAAGCTCTTTATATTTATTAATGGATTATTTATAAATAATAAAGATTTTAACTCCTAGTTAAGATATAAAATCATTATTATAAACAAATTTACTAGAGAGAATAACTTTATAATCTATAGTAATCTTATTAATTAGAGCTTAACTAAGAGCAAGCGCGTTACCCGAAGTGTTTTAGCATTAGAGATATATAAAATAGTTAGCGGAGTTAATATAGCAATTATAATTAGAACTACCTTAAAGATAATTATAAATTAACTTAAACTTTCTATTATTCCTATAATTGTATATACTAACTTATATTCCCTCTATAAGTGTTTAGTTAAGCTTAGTACCATAAAAAAGAAGCGCCTTATAATTAATATCATAGCACTTTAGCAATCCTATAAGCGTTAAGAACTCTTTAATATTTAATAAATTAATAGCTAAGATAACCTAGTAGATATAATAATAAAGGCGAACTTAAACAAAGTACTAGAGACGTTTATTAATACAAATACTCTATATATATAAGTTAAAGATTAGGTTAAAAGGGAGTCCCTAGAAATTTCTTAGTTATATAAGGTCTTAAGATATCTAAAAACTTTAACCGGCGGTTAAAGTTATTTAATTAATTAGATTCTCTTACCAAGACTTTTTTTAAAGGGGGGGTATAATATTTTATAGACCCTAACTTAACCTAGCTAATTAGGATTTTCCATCCCTAAGATAGAAAATCGCTATTAGCTCGCTTACTACTAGCGCCTTAGCGGCCCTCTAAATAAGATATCTACCTATAACTTCTAAGTAAGAAAGCACCACGTACTAAGAGGCAAATTTTAGGACAGCGAGACTTATATTATAATGGCAATAGTAAGTAAAAAGGATTAATATTTGTTACGCTAGTCGAGCGGTATTTATATGTAGATAGCAACCGCAAAAAAAGAGTTACCAGTGTTGGGAATATAGGCAAGTTGCCGTCACGCGAGGCAAGTTGCCGTCACGTGTCGCCGCGGCACTAGCGTGGCGAGGAGCCTTAAGCTCCTCGCCCTTCCTTAAGCAGGAAGAATATAGATCAATTAACAATTATTATACTACCTACAACTTATAGATACGTGATATCACCTTATATTACCAACAAAAATAATTAGAGCTTTTATTATTTACTAGTAAATATTAAGGGATCTAATAGTTATTTAGATTGTTATAGTATAGTAGTCGGCTTAGGGTAAGAGATTACTATAGGTTTGGGACTTACGTTCCACGTATTTATCTCTAAAAATAGCGTTTAGTCTTAAGGTCCTAGCGTAGGCATCTTAAAGGTGCGAATTTTTTCTTAAAGGTTCTTAATTAATTGCCAGTATCGTGCTTCTTATTTAGCTTATTATTAATTAAAAATGGCTTAGTTCTATATAAGGGCGTCTATAAAAGACTTCTATATCCCTATTAATTATTTTTAAAGTGTAGATATAATACTGGCGGCCATTATAGGAGTTTTAGGTTTGTTCTGCATATTAATAGTAGTATAGGTAGTTAACGTAATATAGTGTTACGAAGTAAGTATAAGCGGCGATAATATATAGTAAGGTAGATATTATTAAGCTATATATATAAACTGTATATAGAGGTTAAAATATTATATAAGGAAAGAAGGTAGGAAAATAGGAAGAAAGGGTATATATTGTAGACTTAGTTACTTAGTTAATATATATAGAGTAGAATAGGATTTAAGTGGTGGTCCTAGTAGAACTTAGCAGGATTTAGTAAAACTTAGTGAAATATAGCAGAATGCAGTAGGTTGCCGTTAGATTGCCGCAGATTGCTATTAAATTACCGTCTTATGGTTAGTCTTTAGTTGCTAAGTTAGTGGAAACAGGTAGACGTATATAAGGTATTATAGGGGTGTCCCATAATAATTATTACTAAAGAATCTCTTATATAGTAGGACGGAACGTATACTAAACAATTATATTTCCCAATTTATAATAAAGGACGACGTTAGTAGGATTTAAACTTATAATTTATTAAGTTTAAAGTTAGTATATATTTACCTACGCCACCTATACGCCTTTAGTGGTTACCTTTTACCTAAATTTATTTTATTTATAAATTGTATATATCTACCCCTTAGCATTATATAAGATATATTTTAGATATCTTCTCTTATACAACTACTATATATCTTTTATTCCTCCTTTATCTATTTTCTTCTAAAAATTTACTCCTATACCAACTCTTTATACACTCTATTCTTTTAACGCTTAATATTCTAAGCTGTATCCTTTCCTATAATATTATACAGCGTCCTTCTAAAAATACTCTCTCTAGTTTATTACTTATAGCTAGAATTAAAAGCACTTTTCTTATAAAGAGTGAAAGTCATAGCTAGCGCTTTATTTATTGTTTTAAGACCACTACTATAGTAGAGATATTTTAATTTTGTATAGTACTTTAGAGTAGTAGTTATTATACTTATCCTAGCCTGCTAGTTAAGTTACCATTTTATTTGGCTTATCTATAATTTAATTATACTTATTAAGTTCCTTATATTTATCTTATAATAACCTATTATATAATACCGTTTAAAGAGAGGTAATAGGCTCCTCTAATTCTCGGTATATTTTCTAGAGCTATTAGACCTTTAGAAGTATTGTTTTCTACCACTTCTTTTAAAATGTCTTAATATACTTTATATAACAATTTGGGAAAAGAATAAGTACAGCGGCGTAATGAGGGAAATTATCTATCCTCTAGTAGTACTTGTTAAACTTTGTCTATACATTCTTTACTTAAAGTAAGAGAGCTTTATTTAATTTAAAGAGTGCTTATTATACATTGTTAGCTTTAGCTTAAATAAAGTAGTTAAAAGAAGAGTTATATAAGAGAGTGCTTTATATATTTAATAAGCACATCTATTATAAAGTGTACTCGATTAAGTGTTAAATAATCCCCTTATATCTCTAATATTGCATAATAGAATAGCTTTAGAAAGGTGTAAATTATATAAAGAAGCTTCTAGTCTTGCAACGAGATATAATCCTTCTTAAGTATATTAAAGTTGCTCTTAATATAGTTATTAATTCCTAACTTATACTTAAGTAAGACGCTTAGTATTTAATACTAGCTATTCTATCTTAAAAACCTTAAACTCCTTTATATAACCTATTAAGGTACGGAAGTATACTATAACATTATAAAGCTTACTAAGTGGACCTATTACTCGGAAGGCCTATTTATCTTCCTTATAACTTTACTCCTTTCCGCTTACGTTATTCCTTTTATATAACTTAATAGCCTTAAGTTTAAGAGTATCTTTAAAGAGAAAGGCCTAGACGGTAAGATTAATAGTATACCCCTAGTAGTAGATACGTTGTTAAATAGAATTCTAAGCGATATCCTTACTATCGGCAAGACACTTATAGATTATATAATAAAGAGTATTATTTATTGTAGAATTATCTGCAATAAAGCTTTAAGCTTATATATAATCCTATACTTCTTTAAAACTTAAAGAAAAGGATTTTATTATTTATCTCCACTATAACTAGGTACTATATAAAGGGTAAAAAGAGCTTTTATCTAGTTTTACTAACTATTAATAAAGTGGGCATAGACTGTAAGAAGAAGGTAGTTATTTAGGGACGTCTAGATATTAATAGAAAGATAAATACTTATTAACGTTAATTAAACTTATCTTTGTATAATATCTTTCTATAGCTAAAAGGAATAGGTAATTATCTAAGAAATCTCTAAGTACGCTGTTATTATTAAATTGTATAATTTTAGGTTAAGAGCCTAGCAGAAGATATAAAACTCTTCCTACTCTATAATTTAAAGCTTGCTAGATAACTTCCTTATTAGAACCTTTATAAGAATTATAGAATTAACTTTATCTATATTAAATTCTAATACTATTTCTACTTAAAGTTCCTAAAGCTTTTTAAGTGCTTACTCTTTTGTATAAAGCTGTTTTAAGTTAATAGAGATTACGTGGTCTTTTACAAGGTGCCTTTTTCTATTTACAGTTAATACTATTAAGTAACTTTCGCACTAATTGTAGTATATAAGCTTTTAGTTCTTTTCATTATAAATTAGCTTATTTTTATACAATAGGCAGGTAAATTTATAGACTGGAGATTAAAGCTAAGCCTATTATATGCTAGAGCTCTTAATTAAGCTAGTAGTATTTTTAAGGAGAGAAGAATCTTATATAATTACAGCACCTATTATACCAAACGCGTACTTACGCGTTTGGTGCACTAACTACTTACTTATAACTAATTAGGGGGGGGGGCGCGTTAGTATATAGACCACGTAGTCTACCTTAATAGAATTGACAGTTACTACTATCCAAAAGAGTATACGATACTATACGTATTTCGTGCCCCTAGATATGACTTACCTATATTATTAAGTTAATATAAACACTGACCAGTGAGCGCGTATAGATTAGCAATCACTTAATACCTCCCCCGAGCGATATACGACAGCGACTACCTGTTTATATCCTAGCACGACCTGCTAGAAGGCCGGAAGTTGGGGATTATGGACTATATTACTATCTCTGTATACTTATTTAAGTCTTAGTACGGTTTACTAGAAGTTTATAAACGTAAATATAGACCTTTACGGAACCCTTTACCCTCCTACAAACCTTTATAGACCCGTTAATTACCTTTACAGACCATTATAAGACCTCTTAAACTATTATAGACCTATTAATTAATTTTACAGACCGTTATAAGACCTCCTCCACCCGCTACAAGCTACCACTACCCGTTACAGCCTATATAGATATACTACGCTATACAATATAGCAGATATAAGTAAGAAAATTAACGAAGGTTAAAAGAAGTGGAGTTAGGGAGTTAACCTTACGTCTGTAAACAGCGTTAACGACTATATTAATTTTAAAATCCTTAAATACGAATACTTTAAGCTTTTAAATAACGATCTATAGGAATAATATAAGGAAGACTTTGCGGACTTTACGGAAGCTATCTTTAAGACTTGCAACCTTATAGCTACTCGCAACCTATAAACCCTCCTATATAACTAAGGTGTATAGGTTAAAAAGAATAGGTAAGTTATTATTGCACGGTCCCTATATAATATACTATATAAGGAGGACTAAATAGAATGGACTAAAGAGCAGATTCTAGACTATATTAAAACTAGCAGACTCTTTACCTCCTTTAAACTTAATAAGATCTCTAGTTTTATTAATAACCTATTTAACTAAATTTGTCCTATAGACTAAAGAGATTTTAGAATTAATCTTATAAGTTAAAGTATACTTAGTACTTAAGTTACGGACTATAATACCCCCGCAAACTAAAATACGGACTAAAACCCTTCCGTTACTTAAGTTACAAATCTATAAACTACCTAAGTAAAGACCTATAGTAAGGAGCTAGCTAACCTAGCTAAGCTCTATACTAATAAATCCAAGTATAGTAGTAAAAATAATAACTTTAACTTTAAACTAACTATCTTTAAGGACCTTTATTAGAAGGCTAATGTTTCTAAATAGGAGTTTAGCTAAGCCTATTCTACTATACTACGCCCTTAACCACTACTATACTAACCTTAAGAGTAACCCCCTTGGTATTCCCTTTAATAAGCTATATAAATCTATACGTAACTACTTTAAAGGGCTAAAATATAAGCGTAATATCCTTACCCAATAGAATGCGATTAAGTTACGGACTATAATTAACAAGAATACCAAAAATCGACTATAGAGTGCCTGTAAATTCTTATTAAAACCCTTTAATATCTATAGCACGGCCTTAATGTTAAGCTTTAAATAGACAACTTCCTATATAATAAACTTATTACGGCTTACTAGGAAATAAAGCCCTATAAGTACGCCTATTATAAGCCTATAGATACCTTAACCAGCTTTATTAATAATTTACGGTCCTCTATTATAATATACGAAGTTTTAAACCCGCTAGGTAGTACTTAAGCCTTTATTACAGACCTATAAAACTTATAAACTAACTTAGATACCTACTTTACGGACCACCGCTACCGCTAGCAGTACCTATACCAACTAAGTCCTACCCGTAACCCCTGCAGCAACTCCTATATAAAAGTATACCCCTATAGATAAACTAGGTTAGAAGTGCTTTATATATAGTAAGGAAGGATATTAGTCTATAAGGTATACCTAGAAAGAACGCAACAAGTCTAAGAAGAGATTTGATAATTAGATTAACTAGTTTATCTTAAACTATAAAGGAGAGGAAGTAGAGGAGTCTCTTAACGAGTTAATAGAAGCCCTTATAATTAACTTTAACTTAAATACCTAGGAATAGGAGACCTTAGAGACGTTTTTAACTACCTTTAAACCTTTTACAGACAACTAAGCCTTTAATATTACGACTATATTAGCCGACCGCTCCTTTATACACTTAATCGCACCCAAAAACTAGCCTATAAGTATACCCGTTAAACCTATTACGGACGTTATAGACCGTAAATAGGACCTATTTGCATATATTACTATAGAACGCTATACCCCTAAAGAATTCTATAGCGTTATAATCGATATAGGTGCCTTTAAGAAGTCTACTATAGGTTACGGACAATACCTTATATATAAGACCACTATAAATAATAATACGGATATTAATACTATGTAAACTGGGGCCATAAACGTCTAATTCGGCATCGGCTTAACCGCATTAATTAGATTAGTCGCAGTTAAGACTCTAATTGGCCTAGTTAACTTCCATATAGTAAAAGCAGATACCCCTTTTCTACTTTACCTCGCGGATATAGATAGGCTATAGGTTTACTACAATAATATTACGGACACCTTAATTGGCCCTATAACTGCCCTAGAAAGTAAGCATATTACCCTACCAATTATATAATAATTTAGACACCCGTTCCTTATATAGGGAGAGATTTTACGGACCTATATTTAGGAATCTTTTAACTATAACCCGTACTACCTTACTAGTACTAAAATCTATTGCCTATATCGCCGTTTCGGCCACCTATTAGCCGAAAAGCTATATAAAGTCCTTAAACGCTCTAGATATAACGACGTTAATAGGAAAGCAATTAACTATCTAACTAAATACTGCTCCTTTTACTAGAAATACAGACGTTCCCTAGGCTGATTTAAGTTTACTCTTTATAAAGACCTTAATTTTAACCACTTAGTATACATAGACATTATATATATTAATAGCAGCCTAGTATTACACATAATTAATAAGGTAACCCGCTATTAAGCCGCCTATTAGTTATAAAATATATCTATAAAATATACTTAGGATATTTTACGGACCTACTAGATTAATATATACGTTAGACCCCCTAAGTATATTACCCACAATACTAGTAGGAACTTTATTAGCAAGGAATTCCAATAATACGCTACGGCTATAGCTATTTTAACAAAAACCGTTCCAGTTAAGGCGTACTAGTTTATTAGGCTTATTAAGCAAGCTTACCTAGCTCTATAAAGAGCTTACTAGATTATTACGGACGAGTATAAGGACATTTAAAAGGAACTAGCTTTATAGATAGCTGTAAAAGCTATTAATAATACCGCTAGCCCTAACAGACTAGTACCTACCCTCTTAGTTTATAGAGCCTACCTAAGGATAGGTAAACTAGACCCTCTTGCCCCGTCTATTATAAATTAAGCAGCTTTAATATAGAAGGAAATAGCCGAAATAGTTAAGTTACGGGCCAAATAAACTGTTAATAGCGCTTTGCACTATTGTAACGGACCTAATACAACCTTAGTACACAACCTCCCGCTTAACTCTAAAGTCCTTATATAGCGTAAAAGCGGCAATTAGACTGGACCTTATCGTTTTACTAGCTATAGAAGACGAAACGTACTGTATATAACACTCTAGCGGACTAACTAGCTTTAGAAGCACGTTTGTAAAACCCTATTTTTAGTCTAAAAATACCTATAACGTTAAACCAGACAAATTAAAAGCACCCTTACCTACTCTAGAAGTCCCCTGTAAACTTACTAAACCTACTAAACCTACCGTAAAGCGTAGTTAAGGACGCCCCTAAAAGCACCTTATAACTAAGAACCCTATAATAAAGAATTACCTAACCTCCGCAAGCATATCCGTAAGGCAACTTCCACCTATAAATATATTAGTTCTAGTATAGGAAATACTTTTTACGGACTTATAACGCAAGGAGATTAATAGACTACTTAAAAAGGGCGTTTTTATAGCCGTAACGGAGAGAGACGTTCTGTAAGGCGTCTGTATATTTAACTTACACTTTATTAACGAAATTAAGCACCCTAGTACTAATAAAGTATTTAAAAAATTAAGGCTTGTTATATAAGCTTATAACAACTAGGAAAAGGACTTAGTTCTTACGCAATCGCCTATAATTTAATAAGTTAGTTAACGAATAATACTTGCACTTATGCTTAAACTATAGTAAACTAAGCCTATAGCCCTCTACTTACGGGATATCTCGTAAGCCTATATACAGTCTAATACCTACCTAAGTAGAGATATCTTTATATAACTACCCCTAAAGCTTAATTTATAATTAGGAATAATTTTATAAGTTATAAAACCCCTTTATAGAGTACCAGAAGCTAAAAACTACTAGTTTAAAACGTATTACTAGCATTACGTTAGTAAACTTAAAATAAAATAGTTAACCTACAACCCCTGCCTCCTATACACCCTATTAAACGGCCTTAGTATTATCGGACTCTAAAATAGATAATACCCTCTTCTTAGCGGACCGGACTTTTATAGACGCTAAAGAGACTAAACTATAAGAGGTAAAGTTCTTAGTAAAGCCATAAGAGTAGTTAACTAAGTAAACTCTAATTAAGTTTAATAGAGGCTTAATTATATAAAAGGGTAACCTAATCTAGCTAACTTAAGAACGCCAAGCTTAAAACCTAAGGCTTATTATAGTAAAGCCTACGGACCTTATTAGTTCCTATAAAGAGACCTATAAGACCGTAAATATAAAGGACTAATACGTTGCATAGCGTGCAAGAGGCGCCTATATTGCCATAGTCTGTTAACCTAAATCTGCCTATAACTTATCCTTTATAGCCTAGGTAACAGATCTATAAGAGGAAAATATTAAGTAGCTTAATAAGTATATTTAGTAGCAAACTAACAATATAATAAGAGGACTTACTTTTATACCACTAGACCTAAATTCCCTTAGTATAATAATATTTACGGACGCCTCCTTCGCCAATAATAGAGACCTATTATTATAAATTGGCTTTATAATTATACTTACAGACTATAATTAGGACGTAAATATACTATATTAGTCTTTAATTAAATGCAAATAAGTAACCCGTAATGTACTAGCTTTTAAACTATATATACTAGCCTATAGCTTTAATATAGCAGCCATAATTAAATTAATAATCTAGAAGATCCTATAATTAAAGTAGTTACCCCTAGTTTTATACACCGATTTAAAGTCCCTCTACAACCGCCTAGTTAAACTAGGTATAATATAAAAGAAGAGGCTTATAGTCGACCTAATATGCTTATATTAGGCCTATAAACGACATAAGATTATAAAGGTTAAATGGATTAGCAGCGGAGATAACCTAGTAGACGCCATAACTAAGGCAAAGCCGTGCCAAACTCTAAAAACCCTAATTAACACAAATAAGCTTAATCTGAAGGTTATAGAGTAGGTAGAACGAGATTAACGAAGCATTTATAGTTTATTTACGGCCCATCAGAAGGCCGTACGGTTCATTTACGACCTATTAGAAGGCCGTATGGTTCATTTTATAGGCCGTAAGTAGGACTTACGGCCAGCTTAAAGCACCGTTTAGAAGGCAGCCTAGAGGGTACCTTAGGAGGGATTTCCTATATATTTCTTTTATGTTTTACGGTTTTATTAAAAGTAATTACGAAGGTTATATATAAGTAGGTCTATCTTTAAGTGCCGCTAGTATATAATTACAGCACCTGTTGTACCAAACGCGTACTTACGTATTTAGTGCACTAACTACTTACTTATAACTAATTAGGGGGGAGGCGCGTCAGTATATAGACCACGTAGTCTACCTTAATAGAATCGACAGTCACCACCATCTAAAAGAGCATACGATACTATACGTATTTCGTGCCCCTAGATATAACTCACTTGTATTATTAAGTTAATACAAACAATCTACTTTTAAAGCCGTATTTCTTGGAATATTAAGGTAGGGGGGGTAGAGAAATCTTTTAAAAAAAAATTTATTGGGTGCGCCAAGAAAATATTACGATACTTTAATCGATATAAGATATCGTAGCGATCGTGGATTATTAATCGGATCGAGATAAGATTAGATTTTCCGCTGCCCTGGTAAAGCTTCAAGCAGAGCTCTAATAGAGCTTTAAGTAGAGCGTCGTGCAGAACTTCGAGCAAAGCTTTAAGTAGAGCTTTGTATAGGCGTTTGTGTAGGCGTTTATATAGATATTAGTAGAGACGTTTATAGAGATATTAAGGGTATAATTAGGCTCTATTTCGGATGTAATATATAAAGTAAGAGATAAGCTTTTAAATAGAGGTATTAGTAAGCTAAGCAGCGCTATATTAGGCGGCCATCTATAATATTAAAGGCAAGAGAGCTGTTATCTACTAGCGAGGTATATAGCCCCTATAAAAGGCACTTATAATCTCTTAGACCCTCGGAGAGGAATCCACCTTAGCGCTCTATAATTGGCTGCTGAAGCTAGCGCAAGCACTAACGCCTACGGCGTACATTAGGCTGCGGCGCCGGTCGCTAATTGGCTTAAGAGTTTGTAGAAGTCATAGTGGTTACAGAGGTATGGTGGTGCAGGAGGTGAGGTGGATTCTCTCTCCGTAGGCTTGAGTTAACTAAGATAAGTTGTTTTCGCGATTTGGGTGTAAACAAATCAAACACACGTAATATTCTAACTTGAAGTGGAAGGATCTAAGCCTTTTTTGGGGGGAGGTGAGCGAGCAGTAATTAGGGGGTGTGCGACTAGGAGTGGCCTAAATAAATAATAATAATAACCATATTTAATTACTGTTAAGCTATAATTTATAAGAAGAATTTTTTAAAGCTTTACTTACTATTAAAATAACGCCTATAGGCTCTTATTCGCTGCGCTTAAGAATTTGAAATAACGTAGGTAATAGGGTTATAAAGGTGATCCTAGTTATAAAGGTTTGCAGGTTTTATAAACAAATTTTGTCTATGCGCTTGATTTGAATCCAATATAGACAAAATTAGTTTGCGAAACCTGCAAACCTTTATAACTAGGGTCACCTTTATAACCCCATCACCTACGTTATAGGGAGTAGATATGAGCGATTTTCTGGCGTGCCTGCCCGTAACCATGCACGAGCTGATCTAACCGAGTTCGGCTAAAATTCTACTATGGGGGGCTGATTTATGAGATAAATAAATACCGCAAGCTATTAACACTCACGTATGCTTCAACTTGAGACTTGACCATAGATCCACTCTCTTCGCACACCATCATCCTCAAAGCTGATGATCGAACTTCATTCACCATGACTGGCTTCGAGATTGCCGGAGCTGTCCTCGCTGCCATACCCTTACTTATTTCAGGGCTCGAGCATTATTTGGAGGGGTTGTCGACCGTTAAAAACATGCGGGATCATGAGACCGTCATCGAGAACCTCATCATTTCCTCTACGACCAGCTTGGCGATTTATCGGACGTCGTGTGAGGAGTTGCTCGCTCCTTTGATACTCCCGGATAATCAATTCTATGATCTGCTCGATAATCCGCAAACGGATGGCTGGAAGGATGAAGAGCTTGGCGAGAAGCTTAACGCAAGACTTGGCCCAGCTGCGTATTTGCCATACAATAGCGCAGTGAAACTGCTTTACAAGCACATTCAGCTTCTTAAGAAGAAAATGGATTTAACCGACGAGCTCCGGGTGCGTATACCGACATACACTAAGTTCTCGGCCTCTACTAACAGCGCCATATAGCCGAAGTGGGTTCGCTCCGATGGAACCATCAATACTGAGGTCAGGGACAGCTTCTTTAAAAAGGCCTGGAGGCGCATGAAGATCGGGTTCGAGCCTGACAAGTATGCTTTGCTGATGGGCAAAATCGACGAAGATATAGCCAAGATTTCTGAACTCACAAAGGGGAACATGACTTTCCGTAACAGACGGAACCGCCGGGCAACTGCAAGCTTCTGGATTAGCATCCGTGATCTCGCGCGTCGCCTGCGCGAGCTGCTCGGCTCGCGCTTCTCTTCCGCTTCCTCCTGTCAGTACCGGCACCCAGGGATGCATATAACTATTCTATTATTTCCATAAAGTTATAATTACTATATAATCTAACTAATCGTACGAAAAACAAATTTTATAATTAGAGTAATATTTATATAATTAATATAATTATCCACCGTAAAAACGCGGAGAAATGGAATGTAGTAATAATGCTTTAGTATTAAGAAAATTAGGAATTTTCCAAAAAAGAGCTAAGTCTACTATTTTACATATAAAAAAATATCCGTACGGGCTTTTTAATAAGAAGTTAATATATATACGCTAACTCGTTACGGCGTATCTTATCTAGAGCTTCTTTTTAATCACTATCTACTTATATTTTTACACCTACCCACCTAATTAGGAGATTAATGCATAATCAATATGACTAATATAACCAACCAGAATCAGGTGCGGCGATTTTATAATAATTAAAATCTGTTGCCTGATTACGGTTGCGTTGATTATGTGCAACCCTGCCCGTACCGGGATAATTTTCTTTTAGACCTGTACAAGGACGAGTCCTTAGAAAAAGGGGGTATCCGATTTCGATTCCTGTTCTCATTTAACGTAAACGTGGGAAGTGGCGGCAAACTACCTTGGAATTGGCGGGAGGTGGAGATTGAGCCAACACCTAACAGTTCCGTTATTCTTCCTCTCTGCTCAACTCCACCACAGGCGGTGTCGTTCAAAACGCCGCAAAAGATAATCTTGTCGGCCACTTCAACTGAAGGGCAGTCTGAAACTCATCGGCATGACCATCGCAAAAGAAAGTCGGTTTTTGTGAGATTTTGAAATGTCGCACACCAAGACTATTGTGACGGCAAACGCCTTGGAGGTACTCCAGCGCTAACTCTTGCCTCTGCAATACTGCGTGTGCCTTGAAAATACCTTGGGTATCCCTTTACACGTCAACTTGGGCACCCGTGTTATCAATAAGAGCCTACCAATCAGATCAATAGAATTCAATGCCTGTGCTCAGGAATACAAAGCTTTTGGTTTCATAGCGGGTTGATGTATAGGCTTATCTTTGGGGTTGAGTGGCTCGATATGGAGTCTCCAGCAGTCGTACTTCCTGCAGAACGGTATTTTGCAGATACTGTAAAATAAGTCCTTGAATGACGCTGCCGCCTAGATATACGCGTTGTTCTAGTTCTGGTGTTCGCGCACAGGCCTTCTCCTCTGGATAAAGATCGTGGTGTTATGTTCAGCCGCCAATCACGAGTCTGGAGCTCGGCCTGTGTTGCCGAAAGCTCCGGGAGTACTGGCCAAGGCCCTAAAACCTCGGCTAGTGTAGATATTTTGGCTCCGGCCCAACTTCACTAGGTACACAATCTAACT
>Ga0307515_10006197_pt1 | contig 24019 bp, 15 predicted proteins | sample 17_EM_MG_FD_194513 | JGI IMG/M metagenome (GOLD analysis project Ga0307515, IMG submission 194513) | Populus trichocarpa ectomycorrhiza microbial communities from riparian zone in the Pacific Northwest, United States - 17_EM | ecosystem: Host-associated > Plants > Roots > Unclassified | place... | reverse complement strand
ATTCAAGAACTCTGATTCATTCAAGAACCAAAAAATGCAAAATTCTCACTCACATATTAAACTGAAAAGTTCAGAAGAATTATTCATCAAAGGTCCTGAAATTTAGGCTTACACGTGTTTAAATAGTTTTGAGAAATTAGCCTTAATAGATCTACCCTTATAGGCTAAATTGATCCAAAATCTTTACTAGCAAGCCCAAACCCCAATCCAAACAAGCCTTGGATCCTAACTGAAAACAAAGTATTAATTAAGCCCAAACAAGCCTTGGGCTATGACTAAAAAAATAAAAATAAAACCCATAAGTTAATTTCTTATGGTGTTGTGAGAAGAGAAGAAGAAATGAAAACAATACAAGTATGATATAAGGTTCATTTATAACCTACAATGTTGCCCAATGATCCTATCTGTCATTAAATTCCACCAGCCCTTCTTTCCTTGTATAACTAGGATGAATAAGAAATCATTATAAGAAAAGTATTTTGGAACATTAATGAACCCTTGCCACACTTGGAACTTATGTTACAGCCCATTAAAGATCCTTGTAGAATTAGAAAATTCCCAAAACAAGTTGTCACATCCTTGTACAAAAATAATCCTTGCCAAATAGGAAGTCCATAAGTCAAAAGAAAGTAGATAATAAAATTTGTATAACTTGTTTTGACCTATATCGAAAGTCCTGCTTAATCTCTAATTCACCTGAAATTTTACCCTAACATAGAAAAATACCTCTGGAATCTTCTTGTATAGTTTCAGCTCGATCTAACGGTTTGTTTTGGATTTATGCTCAATAGCATAAAACTAGAAGATAGGAAATTTACGCCAAAATCTAAATTTGACCTTGCATGGATTGTATTAGAAGATCTTAGATATACTTACTTTGGTTGATGAAGATGTCATCTATCTCTTTTTGATCAAGCACTATCCAAAATCTACTCTTTATACTTTCTTGATTCATACATGCAAAAATCATGTTGAGGTTTTTGGCGCCCATAGCTTTTTGGGTCCTTTATGGTTAGTAGTGGTTCCTTTTGGAACCTAAGTCATGTCATAAACTTTTTCTTTCTTACTAGGACATGCATAAATAAAATGACCAATAGCTCTACAATAATTGCATTTATGGTTGGGGTCATATGATTGTTTGGCTTTAACAAAATAGTTTTTAAAATACTTTTATTCCTTTTAGATTGATAACCTAAACCTCTTTTGTTAAAAACACAACTTTGATTTGAAAGCATGGTTTCTAAAATCTTAGAACCTTGTGTAAATTTAGCCAAAGTGGTGTTTAACTTATTAACATTTTCTTTTAGAACCTCATTTTCCTCTTTAAGTTGGTTAATCCTTTTGCTATCATTAATTATAATGCATGCTTTCTTTTTCAATGTATATTTTTCAACAAGTAAACATGTATGACTCTTTTTCAATGAACTATATTTAGAACCTAGCTTTCTAAATTCATCATACAAGGACTTAAAAGCATCATGCAACTCATTATAAGAATGGTCAGATTCATCATCCAAAAAATGCACCTCATTCTCCCTTTCACTTGCCATGAAGCATATATTTGTTATATGCTCTTCATCACTTGAGCTAGAGTTCAAGTCATCACTCCATATAACTTTCATTGCTTTTTTGTGATGGTAAGTTTTCTTCTTGTTTTGAAAAGGTGGATAATCTCCTTTGATGTGTCTCGTTTTGTTACATTTGAAGCACTTTGGAAGTTCCTTGCTAGAATCTTCCCTATTACCATCTTTCATGAAGTTTGAGAATCTTTCATGAAGTTCCTTGGGAAACTTTGAAATTGGGTTTTAATTAGTGTAATGTCTTCTTTAAATCTTTCTGATCTGTATCATCATCATCATCTTAATTGTGATGAACGGTTTTGAATGCTAAATTTTTCTTTGGATTTACTTTATGTTCTAGCTCTTCCATGACAATTTCATGTGTCATTAGAGAACCAATAAACTCTTCTAATGGGAGTTTTGTGAGATATTTCGCTTTACAAATTGCCATCACCTTTACTTCCCATGATTTTGGTAGTGACCTAATAATTTTGCTCACAATATCTGTATTATCATAAGTCCTACCAAGTGCATCCAAACTATTAGTTATATTTGCCATTGTTGTAAACATACTAGTTATGGATTCATTTGGAAGCATTTTGAATAACTCAATATTGATGAACTAACATGTCTATTTTGGATTCTTTAACTTGGTTAGTTCTTTCATGTGTTATTTTGACACATCACAAATGTTGATAGGTTCATGATTTCGTTCACTAAGCTGAGGGTTATTGATATCATTTAACTAGACAAAAGAAAATTAGTTCTGAAAAAGGAAATCTGAACTCATTTCTTAATTAAGAATTATATTAATGATTAATCAGTCAAAAGCTGCCCCTAATACAAAAATAAAAATAGAATAAATACTTGGAACAATCCTCCAAGAATAGGAAAGGCCAAATTAAATTAAAGGCTGAGATTAAAGTTTCAAATAACACAAACATCAATACACATAAATGAGTAATTACTTAAAGTAGATAAATAATCAAATTCAATGCTTCTTTGACTCCAGTAAGTATGGCTGACTTCAGCTTGGGCTTGAGTTGGCTGCTATACCTTATCATTCTCCTTCACTTGGAAAAAACTTGTCCTCGAGTGATCATATAAGTTGCCTTTGGGATGATAGGTGAAAATATCTACCACATTGAAGGTTATATGCCCATATCACTGGGTAGGTCTATCACATATTGTTATTTATCCTTTTCAAAACTTTGAAAGGTCCATAATGTTTTTGCCTTAGCTTACCATGAAATCCTGCTAGCAGCCTCTCGTTGCATAAATAAACCATCACTTGATCACTCACCTTAAACACGTGATGCTTCTAATGCTTGTCTACAACTACCTTGTATTTAAGGTTATTCTCCTCCAAGGATTGATGCACCTTATAGAACACCTTTGAATAGGTATGAGCTAAAGCAAATGCAGTTGTATTAGAACCTGCAGTTGAAGGAAGTTTAACCAGGTCCACAACATGCCTTGTACTTTTAGTATAAACAATAGAGAAAGAACTCCTAGTAGAATAGTTGACTGAATTGTTGTAAGCAAACTCAATTTATGCCAAAGCAAAGTCCCATTGTCCCCTTTTGCTTCCACATATGCATCTAATCAAATTTCCCAAATAACAATTCACCAATTTTGTTTAGCCATCAGTTTAGAGATGTGTTGTGCTAGAAAACTTCAAGGCAATCCTAAACCTCTTCTAAAAAGTTAGCCAAAAGGCTACCAAAAAATTGTTGTCTCTATTTGAAGTAATGAAAAGGGGTACACCATGAAAACGAACAACTTTTTTAAAGAATAGCTTGGCAACATGATGTGCATATGTTGTCTTGTGACATGGAATGAAGTGTAACATCTTGGAAAATTAGCCAACCACTACTAGTACTGACTGCATCACTTCCCTTCTAGGTTCTTGGAAAACCAAGTATAAAATCCATTGAGATGTTGTCCCAAGGTGCATTAGGAATGTACAAAGGTATGTGTGAACTTGTGTTTTGTGACTTCCCCTTGCATTTTTGACAAGTCGAACACCTTTGCATAAACTTTCCAGCATCTATGGTCAATAGTAATGTTCTTCCAAACTAGCTATGGTCTTGTCTCTACCCACATGGCCACTCAAGTCATTGGAATGCATCTCCCTTAACAACTTGTCACGTAATAAGCTTATTGTAATGCATAATCTGCTTCTTTTAAACAAATACCCATCTTGGACCAAATATTCACCCAAGGGCTGCTTCATGAGGTATTTAGTCCAAAAATCACCAAAATCTTCGTCATCCTTATATAACTCCTTGAGTTAATCAAAACTTGGAACCTCAATAGAAATAGTAACAAGTAGAGTGGCACAATGACTTAAAGCATCAACTACTTGGTTAGTAATTCCGGACTTATAAACAATAACATAATTGAATCTTTCAACATAAGCTTCCTACCTAGACAACATACGATCAATATGCTTCTTCTTACGAAAATGCTTAAAAGATTGGTGGTCGGAGTAAACAATGCACTCTTTAGGTAAAAGGTACATCAACCATAGAGTTCTTATTTATACATCAACCACTTTTGTCATGTTTCACTCAACTTTTCACTAAAGAATGCGATGGGCTTTTCACTAACAAGTATAGTGGCACGATGACTTAAAGTGTCAACTACTTGGTTAGTAATTCCAGACTTATGAACAATAACATAATTGAATCTTTCAAGATAAGCTTCCCACCTAGACAACATATGCTTCTTCCTATGAAAATGCTTAAGAGATTGGTGGTCGAAGTAGACAATGCACTATTTTGGTAAAAGATACATCAATCATAGAGTTCTTGTTGATACGTCAACCACTTTTGTCGTGCTTCACTCAACTTTTCACTAAAGAATGTGATGGTCTTCCTCTCTTGAGAAAGAACAGCCTCTATACCAATTCCATTTGCATCACATTCAATCTCAAAAGTTCTGGCAAAGTCAGGCAAAGATAGAGCAAGTGTTGTAGTCAAGTTTTCTTTGATCAATTCAAAGCTATGATCAACAACTTCTCCCCACTGAAATCTACCCTTCTTCAAGCAATCGATAATAGGCACCGCAATGGTGCTGAATTTTTTTATAAACCCGCGATAAAAAGTTGTTAGGCCATGGAAACCCCTTACATTAGTTATGCTTTCTAATTTTAGCCATTCTCTAATAGCATTCACCTTCTCTTTATCCATATGAATTCCATCACTGCTTATAAGAAATCTTAAAAACACTAGTTTGCTTGTTAAAAACACACATTTCTTTAGGTTTACAAACAACTTATTCCTCCTCAACACAATTAGAACTTTCCTATTATGATCAAGGTGCTCCTCTACATTCTTACTATAGATTAAAATGTCATCAAAATAGACAACAACAAAGTGGGACATAAAGGGTTTCAGTACATGGGTCATAAGGCGCATAAATATAATTGGTGCATTAGACAACCCAAATGGCATGACTAGCCACTCATATAGCCCATCCTTTGTCTTGAAAGTTGTCTTTCACTAATCTCCCACATGAATTCTGACTTGGTGATATCCATTTCGCAAATCTATCTTAGTGAATATTTTAGCACTACTCAACTGATCAAGCAAGTCATAAAGCTTAAAGATGGGAAACTGGTACCTCATGGTTTTTTTGTTAATAACACTTTTGTCCACACACTTCCTCTAACTCTCATCCTTCTTTGGAGTAAGCAAGGCAAGAACAGCACAAGGATTAATTCTCTCTTGTACATACCTTTTTTGTAACAGATCCTCTACCTTCTCTTTCAAGATGTCATTTTTCTTTGACTTATACAACAATAGGGTAGATTCAGCAAGCTAGCTCCAGGAACAAAATCAATGTGATGTTGGATATCTTGCATTGGAGGTAATTATGTTGGTTCTGCCATTACATCATCAAATTCTGCCAATAAGCCTTAAACCTCCTTAGGTGCGGGCAGTATGGGAGCCTCCACAACATCACAAAGAACTTCAAATTTATAAGTTTTTCCCAAAGACAATGGCAAATAGCATTGTTATGTAATTTTTATGCTAGGCCCCTTCTTTATCCAACCAATTTTATATGGGGCTTGATTCGGCTATGTTTTAAGCTTAACATGCTCAACAAGGCTTTGTGAAACCAAATTCTCACAACTATAGTTATTAATCACTAAGCTTACAAACTTTATTAGCTACAAAACATTTGCTTATGTTGTGTCTCATTTGATTGTGTTGGAGTGTATAACAACCTCCTCACAACACATACCACTTCCTCACTATCCTCCTCATCCACTACATAGTTACATCATCATCAACTATTTTTTGCTCATCATAGTCCTCCTCAAACTCACATTGAGTGACATTAGCAAATTTGCATCTAGAGCAATCACTAGATATGTGTCCTATCCCATTGCACTTGAAACACCGAATTCTTGTGTTACGCCTTACTTCTTTTTCGGTTCTAACTTTTTAGATTCAGCTCTTTTACCCTATAAATCTATGGGTTTGCATCTGGTTCTACTTTATGAAACTTTATTATTGGGGTTGAATCGCTGGTTCATAGGACTTCTTAGTGTTTTCTTTGATTGCATGATGCGTTATGCCTTTAACACTAAATTTTGATCTTGATCAATTGACCATATACTTTGTATGGTCAAACAGTCTTGAACACCATAATTCAGCCTATTTACATAATGCACAACTTGTTGGTCGTTAGTTTTATTCAAATTACATCTAGCTTGCATTTACAAGAACTCTTCGACATAGGCAAAAACTGAATGTGTACCTCGGTAACCGTTCTAAAGTTGTTGGAAAAGGACTTATTCATAGTCAAATGGCAGAAAATGACCCTTTAAAAACGTCTTCATCTGATCCTAATATTGAATTGGGGGCTCTCCTCTTAATCTTAGCAATTCTTGGTGACATTACCACTATGCACCAACACCTCCACGTAATTTGTAAGCTATAAAATCCACCTTGCATTCAGGCTCAACTCTCATAATATCAAAGAAACACTCTACTTCATATATCAAGTCAAGAAATTATTCAAAGTCTACCACCCCCATTGAAAGAGGGTAAATCAACCTTTATTTTGTAAAAGTCACCTTATTGGACTCTATTCCTTGCACATGGTCTGAATTTAGCTCCCAATTCCTCTTTATTTTCATCTTTCAGGTCAATATATAAAGGAACAACATTTTCCTCACACAGGTTTGACCTTCTCCTTGCAACCATGGAGGCTTCCCTTTAGACTTGTGAGGCTGAAGCGTTGTCTTGCACACCTCTAACAAGTTCAGTTAACATCTCAATGCTCCTAGTTGTTCCTTCTACTCCCTACTCAACCTAGTAAGACGATCTCCATCATCATTACCTTGTCTAGCCATCTCAAAATTAGGCTCTGATACCACCTGATGCAGCATAAACATTAATGGGTTCGTGATTTTGTTCATGAAGATGAAGCTTGTTGATATCGTTCAACTAGACGAAAGAAAATTAGTTTAGAAAAAAGAAATCTGAACTGATTTCTTAATGAAAATTATATTAATGATTAATCAGTCAAAAGCTACCCCTAATACAAAAATGAAAATAGATTAAATCTTTGGAACAACCCTCCAAGAATAAGAAGTGCCAAATTAAATTAAAGGCCAAGATTAAAGTTCCAGATAACACAAACATCAATATACATAAATGAGTAATTAATTAAAGCAGATAAATAATTAGATTCAATGTTTTTTTACTCATTTAAGTATGGCTAACTTGATATTGGGATTAAGTTGATTGTTGTACCCCCATCATATTTCTAAAGCATGCCATATATCTCTAGCATTTTTGCAAGATTTAATTCTATTAAATTTGCTTATACTTAATGCACAATACAAAATATTCATAGCTTTAGCATCCATAGAAAACAAATTTTCATCACCATCCATATACTCATTCTTAGCTTTAGGAATTGAAATACCATTTTTGGTTTTGACAAGTCTATGTGGTCCATTTTCTATAGATAACCATAAATCATATTCATTGATTGAATATAGATAATCATCCTAGTATTGCAATATGAATAATCATTTCCATAAAAGAAAGATGGTCTAGTATTGGACTATCCTTTATTTTGAAGTTTATAAATAGTGGTTACTATTCTACTAAAAGTCTAAGCAAGCTTATATATATGAGAACTAAGCTCTAATACCAATTGTTGTTCAAGGATTAAGGCAACAATAACACCTAAGAGGGTGAATTAGGTATTTCACTTGTAACATCCCCCGTTCCGGGATAAAAACAACAATCTCATGTCAACCAAAAAACAGATTAGTAAAAATGTTTTTCGCTATATCTATTCATGGTGTTCGTATTTAAGTTTACCAAAATTTTGACAGAGTCTCCCCTATATCAGGAGGTCCCAAGTTATCAACATTTAACCTGTTTACACTTCTAATAACCCGCATCTCCTAACTCAATCCCGACCCAATCATCTTGGGTCTCAATCCCACAAACATCATCATACATATCAACCACAATACTTATGATATACATTATATAACAAATATCATTGTAGATGGATAAAAATATAAATATGCATACATGGAACGTGGTTATATGAACTACATAGTTAAGTTCATTTAATTAAGTTTAAACATTAATCATACAAATTAAGTTATACAGACATTTCTATGTTTACAAAATGTAAAGGTATACTCCCTAGAACCTAGATTACAAGAAGTGAACATAAACTAGGATCTACTCCTGTCGTGCATGCGATGGTCCTGAAACAAGATACATATTATTGAAACATGAATATCACAATAAATATAACAACACAAATATCTAACAATTTAAAAAGGGCAACATGCATTCATATTTTGTTCACTTCTCCCTTCTGGCTTTCATGAGAATCTCTTTCTTGTTCAACTACTAATAACCATTTCCCCTCCCATTATCAACCTCTATTTACAGATTTTATAAGATCAATCATGATTATTTCTACTTAACGCATTACTGATACCACTTTCACTGGTATCATCATTATCACCTCGTAGGAGTCGATGGAAGGTGATCCCTTACCCAGGATCCTAACATACACTAAAAGTATGCTAGCCAATACATGGTGATCCCTTTACCCGGGATCCTAACATACACTAAATATATGCTAGTCCAAACATGGTGATCCCCTTACCTGGGATCCTAACATACACTAAATGTATGCTAGTTCACGCCCCAAATCACACTTCTCATATTTCCATTGTCAGCAATAATTTCATCACTTGACAATTCACACAACAACCTTTCACCTAATATCCAACATTCTGTAATTCACATTTCACATTGGTAACATATTAAATCATGGAATTTAACTAGAAAGTATAGGTGCGATTTACCTACCTGCAATAGAAGTTCTACTCGTGCTCCTCTACTACTGTTGATGCACCACGCATGTGGTCCCTCCTGCAAATCACAGGTTTATCTCATAAATTTTCCTCTCTCAAGGATATATTTTATAATAACCATATCAACAACCAATAAATCTTTATTTCAGTCATTTCTTAATATTTTATGTTTTTTTTTTCTCATATTAGTATTGTAGTTCTTTGTCCAACCATAGTTATCATTCTTTTTTTTATATTTGAACTGTTACTGTTTAAACCTCGAACTGTTACTGTCTACACATTGGACTGTCACTGTCCAACCGTTACTGTCTTGACATTGAACTGTTATTGTCCGACCTCTTCTTAGATTTTTAACTATATCTAGAGTTATATAACTTCGTTTCAAGCGAGATTGGTCTCGTTGGAAAGCTAAGACATGAGGCTACAAGTTCTCTGAAGGAAGGAGAACCCAGTTCTGCCTTTAAGATAGTCAAAATTGCTCATCAACAAACATTGGATTGTTACTGTCTTGACATTGAACTGTTACTATCCGACCTCTCCTCAGATTTTTAACTATATCTAGAGTTATAGAACTCCATTTCAAGCGAGATTGGTCTCATTGGAAAGCTAAGACACGAGCCTACAAGTTCTTTGAGGAAGGAGAACCCAGTTCTACCTCTAAGATAATCAAAATTTCTCATTAACAAACCAGACCTACTGCCCTACAGTGTCTGTCATGACCCAGTCTCGGTTGGTGACCCATAGCTAGAGTTCTATAACTCCAAATTGAGCAAGACCAATTTTCTTAGTTAGTCAACATCCAGGCATCAATTCATAATCAACTTTGAAATGATTCATAAGACCATGTTTAGAACACCTTACCTGGTAAGAATCAAGGTTTCGATCTTCAACTTTCTCCTTTTCTTTGGCATTGTGATTGTTTTGATTTGATTATGTATTATTTTTATTATTATTCAAAAATCAACCCAGGATAAATGAACCATCAATAGACGTTAACTTTAGATTTCATTGAATGGATAATAAAATTTCTTAGTAAGCGACTTTATTTTCATTATGTGTAAAATATTTTCAAGTCATCATAGTTTTCCTTATAATTCTTGTTGAGTATTAATTATTTTTACAATCCAAAAAAAACATAGGATGATAAATGAATTGTCATTGGACGTTATCCTTAGATCTTGTTGATTGGATAATAAAATTGATTAATAAATGAACTATCATTTTGTGTTATCTATAGATCTTGTTGAATGGATAATAAAATAGCTTAATACATAACTTTATTTTTCATTATGTGCAAAATACTTTCAAGCTATAATATTTGTCCTTGCAATTTTTGTTGTGTATTAACCATTATTATTGTTCAAAAAATCAACCTAAGATAAATGATCATTGTACATTATCCTTAGATGTTGCCGAATGGATATAAAAATTTTAATACACAACTTTATTATATTTTCAATATATCATGTTTCCCCTCATAATTTATGGCCCAATCCTTATAAAAAAATCATTTTTATTTATAAAAAGGAGCAAAAACAAATAGCATGGTTTTTGAAAAATAACTCCATTGATTTTCCTTTGCATCTTTTGGAATTTACTCCAAGTTTATAAAATTCCTTGAGGATTTGACCAATATTTCAATAACTCTAAAAATTTAATTCATGAAAATTAATGGTCAAAATCCTAGTATAAATGTTGAACCTATAAGTAGGCTGATATTTAAATACCAAGAGTTGACTATAAATTTTTAACGATTATTTTATATTTTCACCAATTTTAATTGGAAGTATTTTTTATCACAATATACGAGTTGTAGAGAACTCTTTTGCCTTCCAAGATAGGTTAACCCTGATATGGCACCTACATGTATCCTTCACATAAGAATTTATTTGGGCATATAAGCCCATAATAAATTCAAAATGCTAAATGTATTCATGGAAGTAAATCTTTATTTTGAACTATAGACAAACCATCAGTTAAGAACTCATCAAAACCTTTAAACTGTATCTAGACTACACAATGCAGCTTACCTCAGGTAAGATGCGCTACACTTGGGTCTCCTAGTGACCTTGAACCGAAAAACTAGGTGGGGACTCCTCGATCCTGGCATCCCGCTATGCCACGCGCCCATATGCAACAAAATGGCGACTCTATTGGGTAATTTCCTCCTTTTACAGTTTTGGACTTGGCTTTGTGTGTTTAATGCGGTTTAATTGATTTGATGTGTTTAAATTTTCACATTTAGCTTCTTTTTTACACTTTAGCATGTTTTATCTTATTTATGCATGTATGTTGGATATAGATGAATGTCTTCAAGCATCACTAGTTTATTTGTGATATATCATTTTGAAATGCACACATATGAAAATTTTAGGTCAGGTAGGGAAGTAGCAATTTACCATATGACTTTCAGTCAGAGTTTAAGTTCGTGAAATCATCCAGCTCTTTGTTGAGTGCTTGGATTGGAAGTGATTTGGATGCATACAATCTCACTATCAAATCATAGATTCCCCCATATTACCTTCATGAGGGTAATTACTGGGACAATAAAAGACCCTTTCAAGACTACATAATGCCTACATTAATATCACACATAAAATGACATAGATTCTATCTGTAGGAATTATGTTCCACAAATAAACATTGTTGTATTAAGACATGTTTAACCCTAAAAAGCATCTTCAATTGCAAGACTTAAGGCTAATAACATGGCCACCATTAAAGAGATGACCTCTATTGAATATGGGTTGGATTTTGAATCCCTATAGCTGTTAGAAGAAGATTGCTTGAGATTGGATGATAGTAAATTACCACTCATAAGAAATGTGAGTTGCTTTGGAAATGACTTGAAAAAGCTCATCTCACACATGAAAAGCATCCACGAGGATGAGGTTTTAACAAAATATGGTAAGATAGTGGAAATCATGAAGGTGTCCGTGTAGAATTCAACAATTAAGACCTTGATGCATTTTTAGAACTCGAAGTACCAGTGCTTCACTTTTGGGAATGTAAACATGTGTCCTACTTTGGAAGAATATGGTTTACTGACCGAATTCCCTTAAAATCTATACAAAGTCTACTTTCACCAAAGACGTAACAAAGTGTTATCTGAATTGGCTGAATTGATCAAAGTTCCAGATCTCAATAAGATATTGGAGAAAAGTGCTACTGACCAAAAGTGAAAGATGATCGAAGAGGTATTCGAAATGAGGAAGAATAACTCTAGATTTGCTGAAGAAAAGGGTAGAATACTTGCTTTAGGAATTTTAAGGTTGGTGTTATTTCCAAACCTTACTAAAATAATCAGTTTAGAGTTAGGAATTTTAGGGTTGGTGTTATTTCCAAACCTTACTAAAATAATCAGTTTAGAGGTAGCTGTAGCTTTTATTGCATATAAAAACACCCAGATAAATTCCACTGAGGCGATACTAGTAGAAACTATCTCAACACTCAACCATTGTAGGAGGGTTAGTAAAGGATCAATGAGATGTTATGAACAATTGTTGTACATATGGCTGATTATCCATATAAAACTAAGAGGCCAGTATTTAACAAGTTCTTGTGGTTTAGTCAAAAACCATTAGAGATACAGTTAAAGAAGAGGAATGAAAGAACCTGAGTAAGGAAAGCTGGAAAGTAAAATTACAAGGAATCCCGCAAGGAGAAATGAAGTGAAAAGTCTCATGGATGAGAGCAACAAATTGCTTGATGAGTTATGGGAAAAAATGATGGGTGCCTTTGATGGGAGTGATCGGATATGTCAAATATGCACCCGTTTTGGTTGTGAGGCAACTTAGGGGCGTATAGCATGTCCCAAGAACATCCGGGTTATCCCAATTCTCTAGGTTATTCAATGATCAATCTGCTTTAGAAGTTGTGAAGAACATCAAGCAAGACTAATGAAAAGTATCCAAGGTGGAGAACTCTATCACTAGACACCATCCTCATGACTCTTGGATTTGAAGTCGAGACTTCGCAAGCTATTTAATTGACTAAAAGAAAGAGGATTAACAACAAGGAAGAGTTGAGAAAACAACTAGAAAAACTCCAAATAGAGGTGGGCACTAGCAAAGCCCTCTAGATATCCCTTGAGGAGCAAATCCTCACTGAAGAGAGATTGAGAAAGTTGATAGAGCAATAGCTGGAGGAAAATAATAAGAAAATCATGTACTTAGACACGCAACTAGAAGGAGAAAAGGTAGCTAGAAACCAAACTGAAGAAGAGCGAGAAGAATTGGGAATATATTGGATGCAAACCAGTACTGAGCTAGAGGCTTTGAAAAAAAATTTCAATGATTGCCAAGAAAAGGCTGATATGTCTTAAAAAAACTCAAGCTAAATTAGAAAGTTGAATTGAGCAGTATGAAAGACTATACAAGAAGCATGTGATGCTGGAAAGTGAGTTGGCTGAAGCAAAAGCCAAAGAAAAGGTTGTTGGGGTCTTCAAAATTGATTTGGATGAGAAATGAGATTAACCTGCTAAAGGAAAAGCTCGACAAAGAAAAGACCAAGGAAAAGCATTTTAAAAAGAAGAAAAAATTGTTTAAACACCACAACCAGATGATTGACACTAACAACAATCAACTGAATAGGAACAATATGTTCCTCTTAGAGAAAATGAGAAACATGGATGAGCAGATTAACTGGGCCCTTGTCTATGCTCGAAGAATTTGCCATAATATCTGTCAAGTTGAAGGGATGTCCACCGATATCAACAAAGCATGGCTGAGACTAATGCTTTTCTTAGGGACATAGAAAACAAAGGCTTTGCTTTTCTCCTTGTAAACAGTGATGATGAGTAGACGAGATTTTAAATGTAAAAATTTTCATCAAGTATTAATGAAAAGGGCTTAAACTCAACCTTTTGAGCAATATCTCTTTATGACAAGTATATTTTTATTAAATATTGGCTCAAATTAAATTGTCTCCATAGCTATGAAAGGATAAGAACCCTACCCGTTTATAAAGGAATGGTGGCTATATATTATCCCAGGGTATAGCTAATCTATATATAACATAAATCATCATGCATAATCATACATCCATATGCATCTACATTTATGAATTATGGAATGTTCATGGCAAGTATTCAAAATATAGGTCTTCATGTCAGAGTCTACAATATTAGGCTTCGTAACAAAGATAAAGAATGAAGAGAGGGCTCACTTGGAAGCCCACTACCAAAAAAAGCTAAAAGATGTTAAGAATAATACGGCTTGAATAGCTAATTTACTCAAACAACTCTTGTGAGATGTATGAAAGAGATCCTACTAAAGAAACTAAGAAAAACTCTCGTATCTACCTATGCCCCTAAAAGAGATGTATGAAAAATTACTAAGCATAGGTCATGTGTCTTTCATATCCACCACTAAAACCTCCCTTCCCAAATTAGTACAAACCAGAGCTAACCTGTGAGTACCATGCTGGAAATTATGGTCATAATATTGATACTTGTTAAGCATTCAAAAGAAAGCTCTTACTCTTGAACTCTCTGCCTAATCATGCCTCTAGTAGCGGGAGAGTAAATGTTATAGAGTTTGGAAGGAAGAAAGAAAAGGTTTTGAGGGTAACTATGGATAGGTTGTATGACATGCTAGTGCAAGTCGGGTACTTACCAACAAAAAATAAATCAAGTTCAAGGAAGTGTGATAACTTTTATATGTTCCATAAAGAAATGGGACAAAACATCGATGGATGTGAGGAGTTTCACTAAAAGGTGATACAAATGATGACTGGGGTCTACTACAAATAGAAAAGAAGGAAAAGGATGATGTCATAGGCATGATAAGCTTGAAAGGGAAGAAAGTAGAGGCATGTAGGCTCCAACATACCAAGAGCAATCCATCGAAGCTCGTCTTTACAAGGCCTGTCTTTACCTATAATAGGAATTATAATGCATTGCCTCTTAACTATAGTAATCCACCCAATGTTGAGGTACCTGCTTTTATGTTCCAAACCAAGATTGATTAATTAACTTGAAGTGGCAGGTGTTTTACGTCTGAAGAACTAAAAAAACAATGAAAAGACAAAAGCAAAGAGGTTGTAAATGCCATTAAAGGTGTGGAACTAAACAAACATGTGAATGAAAAAGAAACCGGTGAATTCCTAATGCTGATGAAACACAATGAGTATAGTGTGGTAAAATAGCTGAAGAAAACCCTTGTCAAGATATCCCTGATGTCTCTTATCCTAAGTTCTAAACCCCAACATAATGCACTGTAAAAGTTTTGAACGAGGCATATGTGCCCTAAGAAATGGCCTAAATGACTATAGAGCATCTAGTCGAAAGAATCCATATGACAAATTACTTATACTTTACTGAAGACAAGCTCGATGTTGGGGGAACAGGTCATAATAAACCTCTATACATCACTATAAGGTGCAAGGATTGCACCATTGGCAAAGTATTGGTGGACAATGGTTCAGCTTTAAATGTACTCCTAAAACATATGCTGGATGAAATGCCAGTTGATTCAACGCATATGCTGCCAAACACCATAATGGCTAGGGTTTATGATGGTTCCCCAAAGAAAGTGGTAGGGACCGTTGAAATAGAGTTGTTCATTGACCCGCGGGTTTTTTAGCAACTTTGCAAGTGATGGACATCCACTCATCATACAATATGTTATTAGGAAGGTCTTGAATACACTCCACTGGCACTGTGGCATCATCCTTGCATTAATGTTTAAAGTACATCATGAATGGAACATTGGTTATAATTAAGGTCGAAAAGACCTTGACAATGGTGCAGAATGTGGTAGTCCCTTACATAGAAGCCAAAAGGAGCGATAATGAAAATCTCTATGCTTTTGAAATTATTAATGCAGAATAGGTGCCAGAAAACATGGTATTGAGAAAACTAGTAATTTCTAAAGTTGCAAGAATGGTGGCCAAATATCCTGAGAGGATAAGTCTAATAAGGTTGAAGACCGTTAATCATTGATTTGGGCTTGGCTTTAAGCCTAGAAGGGAAGACTATAAAAGGGTTATCGATATCAAACGAGAAAAAAGGATGGTCAGGCTGAAAGGAAGGGAACCAGAAGAAGAAGAGATTGTCATCCCTTGATCAATGTATCATTCCTCAATGCTTATGTAACACACTTCGAAGATATGATGGATGTCCCTACCCAAGGCTTGACTACTATGGGAATCAACACATTTGGAATAAGATGAAAGAAAGATCAAGAGCTACAGCGAGAAAGGAAAGGTTGTGGAAAGAGAAGAGTTGCTACCGCAACTGTCCACACTGTAGATGAAAGTAAATGACATTGTTGTTCTAGTGTGCTTTTTATGCTTTCTATGTTTGTCTTTGATACCAAGTTGGTAATTTTGGCTCATGATGTCAAACATATGGTTTTCATTATAGTTGAGCCTTTCTTTTATCAATGATCATGCATTTTCATAGATTTTTCTGTCTCTTTGTAAATTACACACTTATATTGAAACACCTTTCTATTTCAGGAAATATGAAAGCAGATCGTCTGCAAAATCACGAGCATATTACACTAGGAATGAATGGCCAAATTTTGATGAGTACACAATTGCAATTATAGAAAATGAATGGGAAGAGGATGATGTAAAAGAATTCACTAAGCTATTAGAGCAATCGAAGCGAGCTTGAAAACCAACAAAAGAAAAATTGGAGACAATTAATGTCGGTATAAGGCAGGATCAAAGAGAATTAAAAATAGAGACTCTAATCACTGCTAGCAAAAAGGAAAACTTGATCTCACTGCTACACGGGTTCGATGTGTTTTCTTAGTCATATGCAGATATGTCTAGTTTAATACATAAGGTACCATTAAATGAAGAAAGTATACTTGTGAAGCTGAAACTACAAAGAACTCATCCGGATATGGTGCTCAAGGTGAAAGCCGAGATAAAAAGGCAATGAGATGTTGGTTTTTTAAAGGTGGTTAGGGACCCCCAATGGGTATCTAATATAGGGGTGTTTCTAAGAAAGGCGGCAAAATAAGGTTATATGTATACTACAGGGATTTAAATAAAGCAAGCTCGAAAGACAACTTCCCTTTACCACACATTGATGTCCTAATTGATAATGTGACGTGAAGCTCAACGTACTCTTTCATGGATTGTTTCTCTAGATACAGCCAGATCAAAATGGCCAACAAAGATAAAGATAAGACAACCTTTGTTACTCCGTGGGGAACCTTTTGCTACAAAGTGATGTCATTCAGACTAAAAAATGTTGGGACCACTTATCAAAGGACAATGGTAGCTTTGTTTCATGACATGATGCATAAAGAAATTAAGGTGTATGTGGACGACATGATTGCTAAATCCAAAGAGGGAGAAGACCATTGTTAGAATATAAGAAAGCTATTTGAAAGGTTAAGAAAGTATTAGTTGAAGTTGAACCTTACAAAATGCTCATTTAGGGTAAAATACAGAAAGCTTTTAGGATTTAAGGTAAGTAGCCAAGGTATTGAAGTCGACCCTGATAAAGTAAAAGCAATTCAAGCCATGTCGGTGTCTAAAACAGAAAAAGAAGTGAGAGGGTTTTTGGGTCGTTTGAATTACATTGTTTGGTTTATATCTCAAATGACAGCAACTTGTGAGCCAATCTTTCGACTATTTCAAAAAAAAATCCTAGGGTATGGAACGTGGAATGCTGAGAAACTTTCAATAAAATCAAGCAGTATTTGCAAAATTCACCTTTGTTGGTTCCTCATGTTCTTAGTAAACCGTTAATTATATATTTAACAACAACCAAAAATACAATTGGATGTGTACTCGAGCAACATTATGAGTCTAGAAGAAAGGAGAGAGCGATTTATTATCTGAGTAAGAAGTTCACAGATTGTGAGTCCAGATACACAATAGTAGAGAAGCTTTGTTATGCACTTGAATAGGCTACAAAACGAATTCAATAATACATGTTGTATTACACTACATGATTGATTTCAAAACTAGATACTCTCATATATATCTTTGAAAGCCTTATTTATCAAGTAGAATAGAAAGCTGGTAAGTGATGTTGACTGAGTATGACATAGTGTACATGACAAGAAAATCTTATGACAAGAACATTGTTGAGATGTTTGGATGGGATAAAAGCAAAAAAGGTGCCCCAAGAAGCTCACGAGGGGATTTGTGCAAATCATGCTGGTGGGCATATAACAGCTAGACAAATACAGAGGTTAGGATATATCTGGATGACCATGGAAAAGGATTGCATAAAATATATCAGAAAATGCCATAAATTTTAGGTGTATAGTGATAAGATAAATGCACCTCCAACTCCTCTATTCAATATGACAACTTCATGGTCATTTGTAATATGGGGAATCAATGTAATTATTCCTGTCAATCCAAAAACAAGCAACAGGCATCGGTTTATCTTAGTGGCCACTGTTGACTTCACAAAATAGGTGGAATCAATGTAATTATTCATATCAAGCCAATTCATATGCTCATGTAACCTAGAAGGTAGTGAAGAGATTCATCAAACGAGATTTAATCTGTCGATTTGGAACACCTTAAAGGATAGTGACTGATAATGCTCAAAACTTCAATGAAAGAATGATAGTAGAGCTTTGTGCGAAATGAAAAATCAAGCACTCAAATTCATCTCCATACAGGCCAAAGATGAATGGTATTGTAGAAGCTACCAACAAGAATATCAAGAAGATGATGCAGAAGATGGTACTCACATACAAGGATTGGCATGAAATGCTTTCTTTTGCTCTACATGCATATCACACCATAATAAAGATGTTTACAGGAGCTACACCTTATTTCTTGGTTTATGGGATGGAAGCAGTAATACCGCTAGAAGTAGAAATCTCATCTCTAAAGGTATTGATGGAATCAGAACTTGAGGAAGCTGATTGGGTCAAAATGAGATACGAGCAGTTAAACCTGATCAATGAAAAAAGGTTAGCTATAATTTGTCATCACTAGTTGTGTCAACAAAGAATGGCTAAAGCATGATAAGAAGGTCAGACCTAAGAAATTTTGAGAAGGAGATTTAGTGCTAAGAAAGATCTTACCTTTACCCGATGAATATTAGAGTAAGTAGGCACCCAACTATGAAGGCCCATATATAGTGAAGAAAACATTCTCTATGTTGCTTTGTTATTGACAAGAATGGATGAAAACAACTTGCCTAAGCCTATGAGCTATGATTATGTAAAAAAGAACTATGTATAATGTACTCTTCTTTTTTAAATCAATAAAGTTTGGTTATTCATTCTCGTCACGTCTTTCGCATTTTGCAAATGATCTCAAAAGACTCAACAAAAATCTTTTTCAAAAATCATTTTCTCTTAAACAAAAATTTTTAAGATTTGACTTTGGCTAATAATTTCAAAAAAAATCAATGATATGTCAAGAGCAATGATTCACCAAGAAACTCCCTAGGACTAAACACCTAGAAACCCAAATAAATGACCTAACCATCAAAGTTTGTCATGCAAAAGATATATTAAACAAAGATGACAAAGTTTTAATGAATCATGAACTCGAAAAATAATTCCATGCAAATCTTTACAGTGATGAGGTTAAAATTTATCAGTCCTGACCAATCTTGTTTGAAATGAGGAAAGGCTAATTTTGATACTCCCTAGAAATGAATATATCCCTTGCAGTTCCAATTTCAGTTGAAGTGGAGTTTTTTTTTCCTTCATAAGATAACCCTGGCTAGGATCATACCCCACATTAGGGCAAGCATTAGAAAATGATGAGAATGAAGAAGGTATTTAAGAATGTCCATTAACAATGAGAAAGTGGTCGGAATACCTAAAAAAGGTAGAATACATATGAATGGAATCCACAAGATCTTGATTAAGCCACAAGCCCAACAAGCCAAAAATAAAATGTGAGGGGGGGTTTTGGTAAGTGACAAATCTTGAAAAAGACACACAGGTATTTGAAAAGCAAGCAAATGCTTCTCTTGTAACTTTGAAAAACAAAGAAGAGGAAAATCATTGAGGAACTCACAAACAGAAGAAACATATTTGGGTTTTTTATCAAGGGCTTGAAATAGAAAAGGACATTGGTATCTTGATTCTTATAGAAATTTTTATATAAGCAATAAAGAGATTTCAGGAAAAGCCAATTAGGTGTTCAATTAAAGATTTAAAGTGAAAAGAAAAACCTAGAAAGATCCATTGTCTCAACTTCTAAGAGCGAAGGTCTCGGCTAGCATAACATATGTTGGAAAGCAAAGAAGGATGAAGTGGCATAAAGGAGTGAAAGTGATCCTAGACCCATGAAGACCCTCAAACACCATTTGAGCCTATAAATTCCTTTTCTTTGGTAGCCATGAAACTCAGCCTTCATTACATACTTTGGAAAGTCTATTCTAATCAAGCAAGCGAGAAAGACTGATAAATACGCTCTCAAAACATAAGAAACCATTCATGAGAGTCATGATAAAATGAATAGTTATTCGTCTTTGTTGAGAAAATTCAAACACAAGACTTCAAACAAGTATTTGATCTTTTTTTAACCCAATACAATATAAGTCATCTCCTAAACCAATCACCATGATGAAATACCTTTCTTCAAAGACTAATACAAATCATAAGAGTTGCATGAACATTGATATTTGACATGACATTAAAAAATCTTAGGCTTTCAAAAAGACAAAGTAAATTTTATGAAATCATTGTTAGGGAAAACACCCTAAAATAAACCAAAATATGTGTCACGTGTTTGATGAAATATTTTTCTTTAAAGACTAATACAAATCATGAGAGTTGCATGAACATTGATATTTGACGTGACATTGAAAAATCTTAGGCTTTCAAAAAGACAGTAAATTTTGTGAAATCATTATTAGGGAAAATACCCTAAAATAAACCAAAATGTATGTCACGTGTATTTGAGAAAAGCACATGAAAAACAACATTATTATAAGGCAAGGACTTCTAATGCATTCCCAATTAGGATAGTATTCAACATATCCTAAATACTCATAAAAGGAGAAGGCTACAAAGGTAGCTTAATGCTCAAGATTTAAAAGTAACTCGTATGAACTTGCTCGAGTAAACTAGGAAGATGAGCCGGCAAAAGTGATCACCTTGAAAATTACAAGCCTCGACAATCAAAAGAAGAGATTGTGAAGAAATGAGGGTTTATATTTCAAAAGGCATGCATTGGATATGGTTTAACCTCAACATTGAAATAATGTTGGTGGAGGATTCATCAATTATGAGGAAAAACAATGAAATTTGAATGGGTGAATGGAAGTCTAGAAATGGAAAAGAAATCTCATTCATATGGTGTGGATAACTAAGGCCATAAGACAAGGCACTCGTTTTAAGATTTTACCTTCGGGGGGTATTTTGTTTTGAATTTTGTTTTGGGAAAGTTTTGAAGGATTTTGATGAAGATCCTAGTTTAAATTTCAAAATGGGCATGTCGCCCGTGAAAATAAACTAATTTTAGGGAAGTATAGACGCTTGCTAAAGTTCTTTTTGAAATTTGAAAAGAGTAGGTCGCCTATGAAAGTAGAACAACTTTTGAATTTCAAAATGGATAGGTCGCATGTAAAAATAGATCAATTTCAAGGAAGCATAGGTGCTTGTCGGAGTTCTTTTTGGAATTTGAAAAGGGCAAGTTGCTTATGAAAATAGACTAATTTTTGAATTTCAAAATGGGTAGGTCATCTTTGAAAATAGACCAATTTTAGGGAAGCATGGACGCTTGCTAGAGTTCTATTTAGAATTTGAAATAGGCAGGTTACCTATGAAAATAGACTAGTTTTTTAATTTCAAAATGGGTAGGTCGCCTGTAAAAATAGACCAATTTCAGGGAAGCATGGACGTTTGCTGAAGTTCTTTTTTAATTTCAAAATGAGTAGGTCGCACGTGAAAATAAACCACTTTCAGGAAAGCATGGACAGTTGTTGAAATTCTTTTAAAATTTTAAAAGGAGCAGGTCACCTGAGAAAATAGATCAATTTTTTTAATTTTAAAAGCAAATTCTTTGGATGGGTGGATCACCCAGCAAGTTGGACAAACACTTTTTCTTTACAAGCTCATTATGCAAAACCTTGATGAGATTTTGCTTTGTAAGCATTGTAAGGAAAGAAAAAAAAATAAAAAAAATACAAAATACAAAAGGATACACATGAAGAAAGCCTAGAAGATTTCCCAAGTAGGTGGTGAAGGAAACAAATGACAAGTGAAAACGTTAGAGGACTAGAATGTATAAGATTATTTGGCGATCCAATTATGATTGATAAAAGATCCATTTAATGAAAATATTTTATTTAGAGTAAAAAAATACAAATTTGGATGAGTAAGGTCTCAATGAGGATTTTGAAAGGCTTAATTAATTTTATTAAGGACTTAATTATAAGGAAATCAAGTTTTTAGAGTCAATTTTATATGTTAATTAGAAGAAATTAAAGTTTGGGGACTAAAATTGGAATTTGAAAAGTTTAATTGGCCAAATCAAGGGTTTAATTATGAAAAATTAAAGTTTGATAGTCAATTAGGGGTTTGATTGAAGAAATTCAAAACCAAGGACCAAATTGTAAAAGTCACAAGACTTCAAAGGTTGAAATTGACCAAATTAGGGGTCAAATTGAAGAAAATTGAAAGTTTGATGGTCAATTAAGGGTCCAAGTACACAAATTAGAAACCAAGGACCAAGATGAAAATGACACTAAATTTTGAGGCTGATGATTGAGTTTGGCAGGGGTGAAATTACATGAAATTAAAAGTTTGAAAGGCAATTACGAATGCAATTAAAAGCAATTAGAAGAATAGGGATTAACCTAGACGACACATCATTCACCCACTATTCATCTCCTTCTTTAGCAGTTTTGGATGATCAGGTTGGCACCTTTCAAAAGCTCGTTATGGATTTCTAGACCTCTAAATGGCACGAGATTTTTTTGAAAATGGAAGAACTTACCCTCTACAACCACATTTCCATGAAATTGGCCATTTACATCCTAATTCTTTCATAGAAGTCTCCAACATCTTGTCCTTGATCAGTCATCCTGCATTTTTAGATTTTGGGTTGATCGTGTTGACACCTTCAAGCAAATAACTATGAAGTTATACACCTCTAAATGGAGCAAGGATGAAACCAAAAAAATGTGTGCTCCTTTACCAAGTTCAAGTGGTCTCCGATGATGTTTACATCGGAGTTTCTCTACCGAAGCCTCAAAAGTGGCCAACTCAATCAGCTTTGACTAAGATACCTATTTATGCAAAACCACATAATCTTTTTCATGTGTTCGCATGTAAAAACTCCTAGAGGGTTCTTGTGATATCCCACATCGGCGGGTAAGGACTTAGGGGAGGGCCTTATATGAGCATGTTCACCTTGACTAGTAAGACGCGTTTTGGAGCCATGCGTGGCTGCCAAGAACAAATTCATGAGCCAAAGCGGACAATATCTTGCTAGTGGGGTAGGGTGGGGTGTTACATTTGGTATCAGAGCCCGACTCACTGGCTGTCCGATGGTGCCGACGGGGTCGTTGGGCTCCTTAAAGGGGGTGGATTGTAATATCCCACGTCGGCGGGTGAGGACATGGGGGAGGGCCTTATATTAGCATGCTTACCTTGACTAGTAAGACGCGTTTTGGAGCCATGTGTGGCTGCCAAGAACAAATCTGTGAGGCCCGTGGGCCAAAGCGGACAATATCTTGCTAGTGGGGTGGGGTGTTACATTTGGTATCAGAGCCCGGCTCATTGACTGTCCGATGGTGCCGACGGGGTCGTTAAGCTCCTTAAGGGGGGTGGATTGTAATATCTCACATCGGCGGGTGAGGACTTGGGGGAGAGCCTTATATGAGCATGCTCACTTTGACTAGTAAGATATGTTTTGGAGCCATGCGTGACTGCCAAGAACAAATCTGTGAGACCCATGGGCCAGAGCGGACAATATCCTGCTAGTGGGGTAGGGTGTTACAGTTCTTATCAAGGGCCATAAATCTTTCATCCAAGATCAGAAGGTGAGAAATGCATGTATTTGTCTCCAAGAAAGAGAAAATCACATAAGCAAAACCATCATCCCTAAAAACCATTGAAGGACAAAGGTTTCAATTGTTAACATTTTTTCAAAACAATCTCATTTTGATCAAAGGACTAAGTTTTGATCAGTC
>Ga0307515_10006196_pt1 | contig 24020 bp, 14 predicted proteins | sample 17_EM_MG_FD_194513 | JGI IMG/M metagenome (GOLD analysis project Ga0307515, IMG submission 194513) | Populus trichocarpa ectomycorrhiza microbial communities from riparian zone in the Pacific Northwest, United States - 17_EM | ecosystem: Host-associated > Plants > Roots > Unclassified | place... | reverse complement strand
ATCATCATGGTTTCGAAACTTCAAATGCCAAGAGCGCGGACTTCAGAATCTCTGTTACAAGAAATACTGCAAGATTTACCATATTGTATAGGAAAGAGGTAAAACTATATAAGATATTGCAGACACTAAAACCTAATAAAGTAGTTCCATTTCCTTGAACAGTCCAAGATATAAACCAAAATTACAATCTAGCAAACCATGCAGTTCTGGCAAGCTAACAACAAGAAAATACATCTACATCTAGAATAACCAGTTATTCAATCAACAGAGCCTTTAAATCACCTCATGAAACAACCATAGTAAATAGTAAATCGTAGCTCATAGGTTGACCCTCACATTATTACCAAGATAACTTGACAACCCTAGATAAAAAAACAATTGCTAACATTCAACGAAAAAACTTCACACACAAGTTTGTCAAATAACAATTTCAACCTAAAAGCTTAAGTTATTAAGCTATTTTATATTAATCTTAACATACCTCCAAGTAAAAACCTTTTTGAACTTGAAACTTGTATATACCCACTAATACCTTGAAATTAATTTATTAATTTAATTAGATGGAATGAGAGTTGTTGTTACCTATTTTTGACCCCACAAAACTCAAGAAAAGAAAAAAAAATAGAAAATAGAAAATAAAAAATAAAAAAATACAAGAGGATACACATAAAGAAAACCCAAAAGATTACTCATGTTGGTGATGAAAGACCAAAATGACAAGTGAAAAAGTTGAAGGACCAGAATGTATAAGAATGACAAAATTAGATATCCAATCCTGATTGATGAAAGACCCATTCAGTGAAAATATCTTGATTTGGGGTAAAGAGATACAATTTGGATGAGTAAGGACTTTATGAGGATTTTGGAAGCCTTAATCAATTTTATTGAGGACATGATTTCAAGGAAAATCAATTTTTTAAAGTTAATTTGGGTTTTAATTGAAAGAAATTGAAGTTTGGGGATTGAAATTGGACTCCAAAAAGTTTAATTGGTCAAATCAGGAGCTTAATTGTAAAAAAGAAATTAAAGTTTAATAGCCAATTAGGGCTTTGATTAAAGAAATTCAAAACTAAAGACCAAATTGTAAAAGACTCGAGATTTCAAGGGTTGAAATTGACCAAATCAGGGGTCAAATTGAAAAAAATTAAAAGTTTAATAGTCAATTAAGAGTCCAAATGCACAAATCAGAAAGAAAGAACCAAGATGAAATGGTCACTAAACTTTGAGGTTGATGATTAAGTTTGACATGAGTGAAATTGCATGAAATTAAGAGTTTGAGAGGCAACTAAAAGTAATTAGAAGAACAAGGACTAAAATAAAATATTTTAGATCCCAAATTAAAAACCTTAATTTCTAGGGACTTAACCAAGACAACGCATCGTTCAGCCTTTGTTCCATCTTTTTCCTTGGCAATTCGTGATGATTAGGTTAACATCTTCTAAAAACTCACCATAGAGTTCTAGACCACCAAATGACATGTGGTTTTTCACAAATGGAAGAGGAACATCCCCTCTATAACCCTATTTCCATGAAATTAGATGTTTATATCCCAATTCTTCCATAAAAGTCCCAAACATCTTGTCCTTAATCAACCATTACTCAATTTTCAGATTCTACTGATCGTGTTAGAACCTTCAAGTGAGTGAATGTAGAGCTACAAACCTCCAAATTAAACAAGGTTGGATCCAAACAAAATATGAACACCCCCTCTACTAACTTCAGGTGGTCTTCAACAATGATGACGTTAGTATTGCTTTGACGAGGCCTTGAAAGTGGCCATCCCAGTCAATCTTGACTGAGATACCCACTTGCACAAAACCATTCAACTTTTTCATCTGTTCACACTTAAAAATTCCCAGAGGGTTTTTATTAGAGGGGTTGTTGCAGGTTGGGCTACAGTCGGTTTTGGAGGAGAGAAAAAGTCATCTCGTTTTCCTCTCTTGTATTTATACCCCTCTTAAATGAGATGGGGGTGTTTGGGTGATGGTCATGCTTAATCTTATCTCTCTTTTGGGTTATCTTAAGGTTAGTTACCTCCCCTACAATTCCCATCTAGAGTAGGTCGGTTTGTTCCTTTAATTCTTTTCTAGCATAGGTCGGTCTAATACTATTTTTTTTGGGTTTTACACAAAACTTGTGTTCTTCTTCTCTTCCTTCGAGTAACAAGGGAGAAATCACCATCTCAAGGGATCTCAAAAGAGATTAGGGGTGATACTTTCTTGTAAGTAGTGCAACGAGTCAATTCCAAATAGCTTTGTTGAGATGGCCCAACACGCTCTCTTTTGATACTGGTAATGCTCAAGAACCAACATCTTTATCATGGCTAAATTGTCGAGCTGGTGTTAGTCATACCTTCTAAGGGGCTTGCGGCTCCTTAACAATTGGTGGAATAATTTGAGTATCACAACTATTTTTCTTTAGAGATGATGTAGTTGGGATTGGTTATGCACTTTTCCCTAAATCTTTTGTTTTAATTTATTTTTTTAATTTCATCATTTACTATTTATTTTTTTCGAGATTGAACTATATAATATATTTTGATATGATTTTTATAGAATTATCTCGATTTTATGACCTAGATCACGAGTTTAATTGGTTATCACAAATTAAAAGAGAAAGTGAATTCATTACTCACTTTTTTTTATTACAAGGCATTGTGCACTAATGTCACATGTTTATGGCGATCATCCATCCAAATCATAATTTTGGTGTTAAGTGGAAAGAATAAGGGATTTCTGACCTCTTTATCGTTAAAAAGGTTTAGAGTTGCCACCAAATATTTTTGGTCACTAGGAACCCCAATTGATTTTAGAGTCTGGATAAAAAGACTACTTATATATAAGTAGGACAATATCACCCCTAGTGTAATATCCCATATCGGCAGGTGAGAACTTGGAGGAGGGCCTTACATGAGCATGCTCACCTTGACTAGTAAGACGCGTTTTGGAGCCATGCATGGCTGCCAAAAACAAATCCATGAGGCCCGCGGGCCAAAGCGAACAACATCTTGTTAGTGGGGTGGGGTGTTATAGTTGGTATCAGAGCCCGACTCACTGGTTGTCATGTGGTGCTGACGGGGTCGTCGGACTCTTTAAGGGGGTGGGTTGTAATATCCCACATCAGTGAGTGAGGACTTGGGAGAAGATCTTATATGAGCATGCTCATCTTGACTAGTAATACGTGTTTTTGGGCCATGGGTGGCTGCCAAGAACAAATCCGTGACGCTTGTGGGCCAAAGCTGACAATATCTTGCTAATAGGGTGGGGTGTTACACCTAGTATACCATACCTAAGATAAGCAGTATTGTTTATTTGTCTAAATATTATTAAGCATTGTTGTGTTTTTCTAAGCATTGGTTTGTCTTAGTTAAAGAAGGTCCACGCCAACAAGGTGGACCATGACTTTATATGTCATACCTAGGCATTCTAAAAGCAAAACATATTTTTTTGCATTTATTTCTTTTAATATCAAAAATACATATTACATATAAGTTCATAATCTTTGATATTAAAAATAAACAAATAGATTTTTTTGGTGTTTTTAAAATCTAGGCCAAATCCTTATAGCTTTAATAAAGTTGTTATTAAATCCATGATACATGCAAAATCTGAATTTTTTTGGTATTTTTAAGAGATGCTAAATCATGCAAATATTTTTTTTTTGTTTTTTTTATATCTTTTTCTTTATTTTTTTATATATTAAAAAAAATGCAAATATTATTTTTTTGAAGAAACTTGGTCGTATGCAATTTAAAACATAAATGTATATTTTTTAAAAGAAAGATTATATATATATATATTGGAAAAAATTGGTTTATTTAATATTAGAAAAGTGTCTTACATATAAGTTCACAATCTCGAATAAACAAAAGGTAAAATGGTATAAAAGACATAAAATTAATTGCAAAATGATCTTTCAAAAAACTAAAAATTAATTAAAATTAAACTAAGGCGTGTTTTGCAAAACACACAAAAAAAAAACAGAAAATAAAGGTTGTGAAAAATATGTTAGGGTGTGTTTTTCAAACACCCCCTTAGCTGAAAAACACTGGTTTAAAATTTGTCTTAAAAGCGTGTTTGTCAAACATGTCTTAAAAACCTAAAAATGCATTTTTCTTTGATATATTTTGGCTTTAACATAGGGGACACTAGGCCTTAAAAGGCTCAGCATATTTGCCCAAAACCAATGAGGGTCGTATCCAAGTAAATCATTTTGGCTTAAGGAAACAACCATGGGCCTTGTCAAGTGATTATGCATCAAAAATGTCTTTAAGTATTTTATTTTACATATGTATTTATTGTTTTTATTTGGGTTTTACATAACAATTGGTGTGCCTTTTGGTAATGAAGTTTGGTAAGTTTTACATTGTCACCATTTTTGTTATTGAACTTTATGAATAACATCATTAAAACCTTGATTTTATTCTTCATTTGTTTTGAGACTGTCGCACGGGTGCGGTGATCATCCTTTCATATTAGTATCATCGGGAATGATGTGGGTGAAAAGGACAATAAATTCTTGTCTTTTGTCAGTAGAAAAAAAAGAATGGAAGTCGCCACCACGTATTATGGTCATTAGGGACCTTAACTGATCTTAGAGTTTAGGTAAGGGAACTGATTGCGTTAAGGAAAGATATTAGCACCCCCAATACGCCTTACCTGAGATAAGCTGCATTGTTTATTTGTCTAATATAAACTATGAAAATATTGTGTTTTCTAATCGTTGCTCTACCTAGGGTTTAAGAAAAGCCTTTCTCAGTAAGGAGGTCATCATCTTATCAAGTTTAAAACCTAACCGTTATAATGTCAATATAAAAAATAAAATAAACTGTCTTTTTTATTTAATATCATAAATCTATCTTACATATAAGTTCATAATCCTGTATATTAAAAGAAACAAAAAAAAAATTGTTTTGGTATTTTTGAAATGTAGACTAAAATCCTTTGGAATTTTACAAACTTGTAAAATCCATGCAGTATTTTTTAAAAAACATGCAAAAATATTTTAAATTTTATTTGAAAAAGATGCTCAAATAATTTAGAATTTTTGACCATATGCAAGAAAAAAATTATTAATTATTAATTTTTTAGGTTTTGTAAGGCAAAAACTCATTTTTTTTTCTTGCAATAAATCTACCCAAAATAAGCCAAAAAGGTGTTTGCCAAACATATCTTTAAACCCAAAAACCCTTAACAAAAATGACAAACCAAACAGGGTATAAGACCCTTAGACCCAATTTTTTTTTACACGACCCGATCGAGTTGACCTGAAATTTTTTGTTCCACCATAAACCGAACAAAAAATCTTGGTTTAACTTGAAAACAACCTAAAAACAAAACCAAAGCAAAAAAAAAAAGTTCAAACACAAAAACTAAAAAATTCTTCAACAAAAAGGATCGAATACCAAAAAAATAAAGAACACGAAGAACACTTGAAACTGAACCCAACAATGTGAGTTCCAATCATATTACGTTTGGTCATAACAAATGCACATACATGTTGGAAATCATGCAAGGATCAATTATCTAGCATCTATTCACTCCAATTATCAATGAATCATCATGATTTGGCCAAAATGAGTTTCGGTTTAAAACCGAAACCGTAAGATTAAAAACCATTGAATCACGTTATTGATGTGAATAACACTAGATATTTTTGTTAATCATGCATAAGAAAGGTTTATGTGCAAAGAAATAGACAACAATTGGTCCATATTTAAGGGCTACGACAATATTCACCCCAAAAACACGAAGAACATTGCCTAAACCTACAAAAAAATTACCTAGCCATGCCCATAAATGGAAGCCACTGCCAAACCCAGAAAAGGGCATTTTTGGCTTATAAACCATCTTTTTTTATTCTAAAAAGTCACAATATCATACACAAACACGTTTAAATCTAAAAAACTAACAAAAAACATCAAAAAAATCAAAAATCAAGCAAGAGATACCAAATCCAAAATTGGTTTTCTGAACTCATTTTGTGCATGTACAAATCTAGCAAACCCATGGTAAAACACCATTTCTTTAACATGCATAGCTTAAGTTAAACAAAAAATAAAATAACATTATATATCAAAAACAAACTTAAATAACAACTTTAATGTATCAAAAACATAAAAAAAAAACTTCAAAAAAAACATCATTAAATAAAAACACAGCAACAAAGAGGTGAATACATCCTACTTGTTGAGCATTCAAACCTCTTATATATACTTATAAACATAAATATAAAACAAAAGTAAATAAGAAAAATATCAAGAACATGCCATAAAAGACCTACTTTTGGATCAGAAAAATATATCTAGAATAAATACTCTCTTTGTTTTCTTTTAGATATTTTTGCCTATCATAAACTTGCAAAGATAAAAAATCTTTTTTTAAGCTCTTGGACCTCTACACTTGTGTTTCTTATTGATATTTCTCTTTTTCTTATCATAAATATTTCTTTTATTTTTCTCCTCCCCTCTTTTTGCCCTTCTTTTTTTTTCTTTAAACTTGATGGGATATTTATAGGGGTTTGTTAGGGTTTTGAATTCATTTGTGACCTCTTGATCTTGAAAGAAAGGTTGTAAACCCTTATTAAGAACCAATTGAGAAGGCTTTGTATGTGAACACATGAAAATAAAATTGGTTTTTGCATGAAGTTGCATTGTTAAGGATGACTGGGTTGCCCACTTTCAAGGCCTCATCAGATGAATTCTATCTTCATCATCGTCTGCTACAACCTGAAGTTGGTAAAGGGAATGCATACCTTTCATTTGAATCCAACATTGCTCAATTTGGAGGTCTGTAGCTCCATATTCATTCGTTTGAAGTTGTCAGCTCTATCAGTCAAAACTATAAAAAACAGAGACCAATCGACTAAATGACATATCACTCACCTTCTCTTCTTTCAGTCTGAATGACACATCTTTTAGGGTTTTTTTATTTGGGATCGGCAAATTTTAATTGATCCTTTATTCTTTCAATGTCTTTTAATTGCACCTATAATTGCTTTCAAACTTTTAATTTTATGCAAATTTATCCCTGTCAAACTCAATTATCAGCCCCTTAGTTGGTCATCCTTTTCATTTTAGTCTTTGGTTTAAATTTGTGCATCTTGACTCTCAATTGACTAACAAACTTCTAATTTCTTCAATTTGGCCCATAATTTGGTCACTTTCAACCTCTATATTCACACATCTTTTCTAGTCTGATCTTTGGTTTTGGATTTCTTCAAGCATGTCCCTAATTGCCCATCAAAATTCAATATTTATCCAATTAAGTCCCTGATTTGACCAAATTAACTCCTAAAAATTACAATTGAACCCCATACTTTAATTTCTTCCACTTAAAGACTAAATTGATTTTAAAGATCAATTTTTCTGGCAATTAAGTCCTCAATAAATTCAAATAAACCTAGAAAAATTCTAATTGAGTCCTTAAACATCCAATTTTGAATTTTTCTCCTCAAATTGAATTTGTTTTGCTAATAAGGCCTTCATCAGTCAAAAATACACCGTCAAATTTTTGCAAATAAAGTGTACCTTTTTGGTCTTATTATTGTTTTGAAACCAATAGATTGTTTATTTGAAAGTAACATGGAAAGCTAATTCAAAATTGATCAAATCCAAGACATGTTATGCGAATGTTAAGAGGGAATGTTTATTTTTAAAACTCAAAATGTCCTTCTCCACCCTAAATAAACCATAAAAAAGTGAGGTTTTGCTTCCAACATTCTTTTTAGCCTAAAAAATTACCTTTGCTACATTCAATAAACATTAAAAAGAAAAATCTTGTTAAAAATAAGTCCAAAATAGAACCAAATGATTTAATGACATAAATGATGATGCATACTATGCATTTGGGTCATGACCCCACCACCTATTTTTTAAGGTCAGCTTCATGGTTTTTCTTATTAACGATGCTCTTTGAATAGAGCTAAATTTAACAAATGAATATTTGGATTTGAGATGAATAAAGGTCTTTTTGATATATCCTTCACAAATAAAAATATATCTCATATCTTCCCTTATAAGCTTTAAATATTTCTTGGATAATAGCCTAAATTAGAATCAACCTTCACATTGGGACATTTTTTAGGATTTTTAAATGATTGATGAAACAAAAAATATGAAAGGGATATAAATGTTACAAAAGAGAGCAAGAAAATGAAAAAAAAAAATGGAAAGCTCTCCAAGGCGTCGTTGTTAATGGTGCACAATCCATATTTAAAAAAACAATGTCACAACAAAGCATGGGGTAGAACTCAAAGGTTTGAGATTAAAATGAGATCAATTGTTGAACTGTCAAAATCGAGGTGGCAAGCCAAAACAATTTCCACTTATAAACAAATGATCCTATGTCAATAGACCCTTCAACACCTTTTATACCTAGCCATTTTGACGTATTTAGATCATTAATGTGTCTATTTTGTATTTCTTGATTGGTTTGCTTATCAATTTGATGTTAACATTGTTTTTTTTAAAAACAAAATAAAAAATAGAAAGCAAAATGGACAAGTGGGTTAAAGTGCAAAACAAAAAAAAAGGATCAAAATAAAATTGAGTTACATGGGGACCAAGTAACTAAAAGAATATGACAAAAAGCTTTGGATATAAATAAATAAAGAGTGTAAAAAAGAAAAGAGGAAACCATAATGAGAGATAAATAGGAGGCAAAAAGAACAAAGAAAAAAAAAGACACCATTACGCTGAAAAAGAGAAGAAAATAAGAGAAAAAGAAAAAAACAATAAATTATTCATCTTATTGCTCTTCACTCTCTTAAAAAGCTCTAAGACAAACCCTAACAACCTACCCTTTTTACCCTCAACCTATAACACCAACATACTAGCCACGATACCACCAGCAGTTGTGGCCTACCAACAACAACAACCTTTTCTAATAGTCTAACTGTCGATAGTCACCACAATGTATAAAGACCAAAAATCAACCAAAAGTTATCTTTCTAATTTCTCTCACCTTCGATCTTCATTCCCAATAAGACCACCACCATTATCTTCATATCAAAGCCCTCTCCAAAGCCCTTCCATCAATTATAGCCAACAACCCCTACATTATTAAAGATCAAGGAAAGAGAAATATGGTCATTGAAACTTTTCTCCTTGATTTTTCTCTCATCTGACTCGAAACAAGGTACCACTACAAAAAACATTTCTTCCTTTGATGAGTACTACATAACCATATAATCCATATAATCCAATGACCTTTTTGTGAGCATTTAGAAAGAGAAAACCGAACTAATAAAGAGTTAGGAAACTAAAACTTCACTAGTTCTGATCTCTCTTCACTGGTGGCAATGGATAAAAATACCAACACAAAAAGACAATGAATAAGTGGCATATCTTGTGAGCCAATGCATAAAAATACTAACACAACCCTCATTGCTCGTGGTCGCCTCTGTTGTAACTGTTTCCTCATATCAAACCACTATTTTAGCCTATTTTGGTTCACCTCCACCACCCTAGAAGGTTCATTTTAAACCTTAAATATATTTTGAATAATTATTTTGGTTTATTGTTGATTTTGATGTGTATTATGATGAGATTTTTGGGGTAGAACAATTTTCATTGAATTGATATTTGTGTTTAAAAGCATTTGACTGAATCCCTTAATTTAAAATCTTGTGTTTTTCATAATCGTGGTCATTTTCTCATTATCTTTAGTATTGCAACATATTTTTCTTTGTGTATGAACATTGATCTATTCAGTAATATATATTGATATGGTCTTTTGGTTTGAAATAATATAAAATCAATGGCCATTCACGCATGTATCTATATTAGGTTTTGTATCTTTGCAAACCCCGATCCAAAATTGATAAGCCAACGCAATTTTCAATCGACAAATGACAATTAAATAGGAAAATGGTTATAAATGGGGATAAAATCTCTTAGAAATTAAACTTAAATTTTAGATGAAATAAAGAAATAAAACCGGTACACGAAATGTTAACTAGTGAAAAATCACATAAATTCTGATTGGGTAAAATAATTATTTTATAGGAAGTATTTTTGTGAATTTAGGGTGAAAATATTTAGAAAAATAGAAGGAAATTCCAAATAAATTAATGTATGATTTTGTTTTAATGAAAATAACACTAATTATCAGTATAAGACATGTTTACAATCATATAGTTTTAACTGAAATTGGAGGAAATGTAAGGGAATTTTTTTTATTGCAAATATGTATGAGAGTCCCTAATGAAGTAGTTGAAAATCTTGATGATTTAGGTAAATAAAATAGTATATAAATTTGGATTTTTGGCTTATAATTACCTACCATCTAGTTTTATGATATCATACATAACTCTTAATCTAATAGTTGGATCATGATGAAATTTTACTAGCAGTCTCTTAACATATTGTTCTATATTGGGTTGAAATTTCAGGTTAACAAAGTTTGAAAAGGCCTTGCGAGAGTGTCGTTAGTCGGACAAAAATACAAAAAAAATAACACATGGATTAATGATATTTTTTTAATATTAAGCAAACAACCCCTCCTTTTAAAAAAAAGAGTCGGCTATTTAAAGTTGAATTTAAAGCTTGGAAACGATAGAATTTGGAGTTGATTTTTTTAGAAAAATTTTAGATATGGATAAGTCTAAACTGACAAAACTCTTGATAGACTTTGAGTGCTACTATGATTATTGATTTTGAACTTTACAACAATGAAATTTGGAGTTGGTTTCTTTATAAAAGGTCTATGAATGTTAAATTTTAAATGAAACTGGTCTTGATTAATTTGAAGTTATATAACTTCAGATATAAACTAAAGACCGAGGAAAGATCCAAACCAATATAATATTGAACAAATTTCTTATGCTTTTGTAATGAGTGATTTTAGAATGGAAAACCTTGGTGTTTATTTATTCATGAAATTTGTAGCTATAAGTTTTAGCTTTCCATTGAGACAAACCACACCCAAAATAGAGTTTTACAGCTTCAGTTGTGATTAAAATATTGGACAATGTTCTAGGTTGGTTAGGCTAAATCGATCAGAATTAGACAATTATAATCTTTCCTTGGAATTGTTGTTGAGTGAGGGTTTTAACATTTAAATTTATAAGAATGAATATGAACATGAAAATTTATAAGGATAAGGAATTTGAATGATTTTTCTTGTTATTGGCTTGAAAGTAATAGTTGAATGAGAATTGAAATGAAGTTGTGATGCTGGTTGTATTAATTATGATAATTGAATCCCATATGGTACAAGGGAGGCTATGAAGACTGAACAATACCAAGGAGCAGTAGCATGTACATAGACTCTAGGTAAGTGCCCTGCTCCTTTTCCTACTTAGAGAGTTTCTTAAGCATTTAGAATTATGAATTCTTTAAATTTGTGTGTATTTATATAAATGTTAATATTAAGAAAGGGTTGATTTGACTAGCTGTCCCGAGTGGAGCTAGTGACGTCGACGTGACTAGCTTGTCGGATTATTAATGGATCATTTAGGGGTGAAACCTGATAGTTGTTGCATGGAATTGGGATTGTGCATTTATGTATAAGGTGTAGATCTTGATTAACAAAGTGAACTTGTTGTATATGTAAGTGATAAGTATTTGTTAAAATGTATATGTCATAGAAAAATTAATTTAACTAGTTACCTTGAGAGGAGCTAGCGACATCGATGTGACTAATAACTGAGATATTTGTTAGACTAACTACCTTAAATGGAGCTAGTGGTGTAAATGTGACTGGTTTGTTGAGTTATTGATGGTTCATTTAGGGTGAATTCTGATGGTTGCTACATAGAAATGGCATTGTGCATTTATGTATAAGATGTAGATTTTGATTAACAAAGTGAACTTGTTATGTATGTATTTGATAAGTATTTGTTGAAATGCATGTGTCATGGAAAGATTAATTTTACTAGTTGCCCTAAGAGGAGCTAGTGGCATCAATGTGACTGATGACCAGGATATGATTAGACTAATTGTCTCAAAAGAGCTAGTGACATTAGTGTGGCTGATAACCATGATATTTGTTAAACTAGTTATCCAAAAAGAGCTAGTGGCATCAATGTATTGATAACCAGGATATTTGTTAGACTGGCTGTTCGAAAGGAGTTAGTGACATCAATGAAACTGATGATCAAAATGATTAGATAGTTTACCTAGAAGGAAATAATGGTGTAAATATAATTGATTGTCAGGATATTTATTTACCACTGGTCACAATAAAAGCTAGAAGCATCAATACTCTGACTTGTTGAGATCATTGGTGGACTAGTTGAAGGAAACCAAATAAGATGGTATGAGGAAAAAAAAGATAGCCATGATGATAAACATCCATGAGGAATGGTCAAAACTGAGTTGACTATTAGGATGATGATGATATGGTTGATTGAATTGTTGAAATGAAAGGATGAGTGGAAAAGTGATTTTCACAGTCCACTAGAGGTTGAACCAATGATTATTGATGATCTTGATGTATTAAGGCATTGATTGTTTTGGTAACGGAGTTAGATATGATTTAAGGTTGTTTTGAAAGCATGTACGAATGTAAAAGAAAAGATCATTTCAATTGGCTATCAAATGAGTTCCAAGACTATCTATGAAACAATACTAGGGCATGTTTTTAAAAGCTATTTCAATAGTGTAATGTCTAAAGTTTAAAGTTGTCTTTGGTGTCATAACTTAATTTTTGAATTTTTTTAAAAAAATTAATACAAAAAAATTATGAATAAAAAATACATTTAAAAATTGGGTTAAGACATCACAAATTGAAAGTTTAAGGATGAAATTATTAAATTTAGGAGTCAATTTGGTCAAAATTGTAGGGAATTAAAGTCCAATGACCAAAGTGGAACGACGGGGAATACTATAGGGCATTTAATTGATTTTTCCAGGGGTAATTTTGAAAGAATTAAAAGTTAAGGAACCAATTAAGGATTGAATTGATTAAATTAGAAACCAAGGACCATTTTGTAAGTGGCGCCGAAATGCAGGGGTCCATTGCAATTTATCCACGGGCAAAATTTAAAAAAAATTATGAATATGGACTTAATTGTTGTTAAATGTCAGAAGTTTAGAGGACAAATTGAAAATAGCCATTTTAATCAAGAAAACGACGTCATTTCAAAAACTGTTCATCGTCTTTTTCCTCAGGAATCGTTTCAGTTGTAAAGGTCGGGCTAGGCCTAGGCCTCTAGCCCAGACGACCCAATTTGTTTTGGGTCAATGGTGTGTTTGGCAAAACACGCCCTTATATCAATCCCCTTTATTTTATTCCTTTTTGTTTTGATATCTGGCCAAACGATCCTCTTTTTTATATCAGAAATGGCAGTCAAAATGATTTTACGATATCTAAAAGGAACTTCAAATTACATGTTATGTTACCAAGGAAAGAAAGACTTATGATTGATTGGTTACTATAATGCTGATTGAGGAGGAGATGTCGATCAATCCAAATCAACTTCGGGATATGTTTTTTTACTTAATAATAGTGCAATACTATGAAAGAGCAATAAACAATCCTGCATAGCCTTATCTACTATGGAGACTGAGTATGTAGCTTGTTCCACAGCATCACGAGATATTGTTTGGTTAACTAGTGTTTTTTACTATGGTTTGATTGATATCGGCTAACTAATCCAATGACATAACATATATCAGGACATGTGCACATCATTGCATACATCAAACTACCGACGACATAAGCATAAGGTACTCTGGAGATTTTCTATTTTTCTTCTAAAGTTTTGGGACACATATCATGGCTCAGGCTCAAGCTTTTATCAACAGGGTGTCCATTTGTTTGCTATCTTGCATGTGATAGCGCTTTAACATCTTTTTGATGAAAGTCTCTTGAGTTACACCCAAAAGCCTTTTAGCACGATCTCTTATGATTTTCACATCAAAAACATAGTTGGCCTCAGCCATGTCTTTCATTTCAAACTTTGATGATAATCACTTTTTAATAGTATCAATCATCTCTTTGTTATTTTTAGCTATTAAGATGTTGTCAACATATAAAGACAATATTATAAAACTATTGTTATAAAGTTTTAAATACACGAAATGATCTTCTTCCATCATTGTAAAACCATCCTTAAGCATAGCTTGATGAAACTTGACATTCCATTGTTTAGAAGCTTGCTTAATAGCATATATTGATCTTTTAAGCTTGCAAACTTTGCACTTTTTTCCTTTAGTCTCGAATCCTAAGGCTAATTTATATAGATCTCCTCATTTAGTTCTCCATTGAGAAATGTAGTTCTAACATCCATTTGGCAAAACTCTAGGTCCATATGTGCGACTATAGCTAAAATGAGGTGAATTGAAGTAATCCTCACAACTGGTGAGAAAGTATCTTCATAATCAATTCCCTCTTCTTGAGTGTAGCCTTTTGCTACTAATCAAGTCTTATAACGTTCTATTGACCCATCTGCCTTACATTTAATTTTAAGAACCCATTTATTTTCAATGGATCTTTGTCCTGATGGTTAATCGACCAAGTTCTAGACTTGATTAGATTTTATTGACCCCATTTATTTTTTCCATAGCTTTAATCCATTCTCTTGCTTTAGGACCAGATAGAGCATGACTAAATGTTTTAGGCTCTTCATCATCTTGTGGAGCAATCATGAACGCTTCCCCCTCAATCTCAAATCGACGACGAGGAATTAGTTCACGAATGCTTCTACGAGGTTGAGATTGCTCATGATCTTACTCCGTGAGAGTAGGAATAGACAAAATATCACTCCCACTATTTCCAGGAGGATTAAGAGTTTCTTCTAAGTCCTTTCTTGAATAGCTTGTTGCGTCATAGTCTAGATTTTTCATTTCATATAATAAAAAATCTTTATTAACCTCGCCTATCATTGGAAAATCCTTTTCTAAGAATATAATATCACGCGATTCAATCTCTATCACTCTTCCATTAGCTATTTCACCAATAAAAACAAATCATTTGGAATGTTCAGAATATTTTATAAAGATACACTTCTTCCCTCTAGGACCAAGTTTCCCATATTCATGAGAATTATTATGAATATAAGCCGCACAACCTCATAGATGCAAATAACCTAGATTAGGTTTGTTGTTATTCCATAGTTTATATAAGGTGGATGAGACAAATTTAGATGGTGCAGTAGTTTAGTATGTAGGCAGTAGTTAATAATGCATCTCCCCCAAAGAAAATTGGTAAGTTAGCATGCGTCATCATTGACCTAATCATGTCAAATAGGGTCATATTCCTCCTTTCTGCTACACAATTTTATTGTGGAGCATAAGGAATAGTTAGCTGTACAACTATATTCTTTTCATCATAATTTTTTTAAAATTGTTCAGATAAGTAGTTTATTCTTAAAACTTTGATCTTGGTACTTAGTTTATTCTCTACCAGATTGGTGTATTGAATGAAGCAATCCAATGCTTTAGACTTATGTGAGATCAAATAAACATGACCAAATCATGTGAAATCATTTATAAATGTGATGAAATAATTTGCTCTATGTCTTGTCCTCACATTTATTGGGCCATAAATATCTGAATGAATAAGTTGTAATGGACTACTGACTCTTTTTGCTTTGCCAAATGGTAATCTCATTGCTTTTCCAGCAAGGCAATACTCACAAATAAGCAATTACTCTTTGGTAAGTGATCCTAAAAGACCAGCTTTTATCAATCTATATAATCGGTATTGCCCAATATTTCCTAATCTAACATGCCAAGTTATGATATCACTATTATTAGTAGTGTTGGTATTTTGAACAATATAAATAAAAACATCATCATTAATAGATACATTAACGGTGTCTAACACCATAAAACCATTTAATACAGAACCAAAACCATAAAAAATATTATCTATATATATTTTTACACAACAACCAACAAACTTAATATTAAAGCCCAATTGTAGTAATGAAAGAATAGACACAAGATTTCGTCGAACTTCTAGAGTGTGGAGTACATCATGAAGATAAAGTGTGTGACTGCCCTGTTAATCCAATTTGCAGGTACCGATCCCAAGCACAGTATCAAAAGCATTATTCCCCATGTATCTGTATCTTTTTTCCTTTGAAATTCTACAAAATTCCACTCAAAGGTTGTTTGATCCTTGTTATGTGGTCGGTTGCTCCTAAGTCTATAGTCCAAAAAGGAATAGATCAAACAAGCATTAAACAACTGCTAATGTATAAGTTAGAGGGATGATTGTGGTTAAACATTACCCTTGGCTCAATGTAATCACAAGCAAAGTGACTAGGTTTACCACAATTGAAACAATTCATATTCTTTTTTTTCTTATCGCCACGTTTTCCACGCTTGCGCTTATGTCCATTAGTACTTGCTTTTATTCCTATCTTGCCATATTTGGGACCCTTACCATTACCCTTTTTATATTTAGAGCCATATGCTCCATGCATCTTAGTCTCAGATATGAAAGCCTCATTTACAAGCTTCTCAGCGTGAAGTCGATCTTCTTTAAGCTCGACATGATGAGCAACATCATCAAATGTCTTGATATTGTCATTGTGGGTAAGGTTAACACGCATGTGCTCCCAATTGCTTAGAAAAGAGCGGATAATAGTTTGGACTTGTTGTTCATCAGTCATCTGACACGATCAAAATATTGATGTTTTATCCCAAGTACAGGAGTGTCGAAGTAATAAATAACCCGGTAAGACCGAGGTCGAACCATATGGAAGTGAACTATATAAAATTATAAACAACAAATGAAAAGGAGTTGAAGAGAACTTTTGAGATGTGATATTGATGTGAGTATTAATTAAAGATAAAATTAATTGTCAAGGTTAGAGGATCCATTAATAGTATTAAAAATAAGTTTAGTATAAACTCTTTTTTATTAATTAACTGGAAACCACACACAAAGGAGGTTCCAATCAGATGATTTATCCTTAATAGTTCATTATAAATTTTTAACATGATCATATTAATTATCTTATTTTAGTAACATCATACTTTTAAATATTATCAGGAATTCATGATGTTAACTTATGTTAACAACAAATCAAGTTCCTTTCATAGCTCAGGTGTCAGTTATACCATACAGTAGGCTATGAAAGTGTCAAGTATTTGTTGTATCAAGGGTTGTACAACACAAATCTAGATTAATCATTTAAGAAGCAGGGTATTAAGAATGAGTAAGATAACAAATACAAAACATGTTAGTATCAAACATTAAAGTTCATGTTAAGTTTATATTATATTTATTCTTACACCATTAGTGTACCCTTTTCACCTTGACAAAATTAAAGCTAAACATCATGAAGAAGAAAAACATAAATAAACAATATAAGAACATAAACATGATATAAGTTAACTAAGTATAGTAAAGGAAATGAAAAGCATAAACAAGAGATTAATATAACATAAAATAAAAATTAAAGATTATAAAATACAAAAAGAAAGAGTGATCTTGATCTGAATACCAAGATGTCTAAATGTATGGCAAATGTCTCCTTTTATAGGTCAAAATTTAGAACTATTAATTTGATGACTAATTATTGAGTGGGTGGCCACTTCTTGACTTGGTGACAACCATTATCTTCTTATCTGAACAAAACATCATTGCTAACATCAGAATTTGAACATATAGCATTCATAAAAGTTCTGAGCATTTGTCTTCGCTTTCAACAAAACAAGAATGAGCTCATTTGGACTTCTAGAACTCGAGATATAGGCTGAACACTGAATATTATCTGGGCTGCATGACAAATTCCGACTTCTCTTTTGTTGCTACAATTTGAACTTGAAAACGAGCATTTTGAATCTTGGACTATTCATGAAAATTTTAGGCATATGTCTTAGATGTCTATCCATATAAACCAAACCTAAATCCAAGTTCTACAGCTCTAGTTATGATCCAATAACCGAATGGTGTTCTAGTTTGAATTGAACCAACATCTCTTCTTTAAGCTTAGCCTTCTCTTTGTCTTTTCACTTTCAATAGTTAAACACATCAATCAATCCTTTAAATTGTGAGATATGCCTGCATTTAAAATGAGCATTTACCATAAATTAAAGATATTTTATGTTATCCTACTTGTTATTATAAAACATGTTTAAGTTAGGGAATTTAATGATACTTTAAGTGCAATATGATAATATAAAAACTTGATAAAAATGCATTTTTAAGCACTAAGTACTAATCATCATCTCATGCCCATCACCCCTTTAATTCACTGATCATGTTAGACATTACTGTAAAATCCTGCCTCATCGTTTGATTTTGGCGCTTCTGGTGACCATCAAATTTGAGGGTTAATTGATGAAGTCTCATACTGGAGGTTCTCTCATACTCAATATTTACTGCGTCCCAAACTAATTGGGTTAAACGATGCTTTTGAAAACGCAACATTACATTATCTCTCATGCTGCTCAACATCAGAATGCGATCTACACGATCCTTGTGCTTATAGGTTTGATATGCTTTCATATCAAGCCTGTGCTGAGCAATGTTTCCTTACTCAAGTTCAACCATTAGTTGTGTGATTGTTTCTAGCATTTCTTGCTCTTCTAGGAGATATTCAATCTTATTATGCCAAACATCATAATTCTTTTCACTTAGTTTGTCTCCATGGTTCAAATCAGCAACAATACTCTAAGATTCAGTCATATTAAGCGTTATTGACATCAATTATAAATATTAGTAACTAGTACAATTTAAATCACATTTATTTCCACTCCATTCTAAATTAAACAAATAATAATCTAACATATACAATAGAACTGAAAAGAATGTTAAACACTTGATCAATTTTTATTTGTATGGTCTAATTATTATTGAAAATTTAAATGAGTGCAAAATTATAGTTATTAGTTTCAACTAACAACTCTCACTGATCAAATTGCAGATATTTCCATATGCATGTACAAAATGTAATTAAAACTTAAATTACATAAAATATGCAATTCAAAATAAACAACCAATTATCTTAACAAAAAAATACCGAAATAAAAAAATACAAAATTAAGAATAATAAATTTCAAAATTATTTTATATTGTAGGTACATAGGTAGGGTCTCCAATTACATCATCTACTTCATCAAAGTCATCTCCTCCAAGTTCATTTTGCTCAAACTATGGAATGAATTTAACAACAACATCTAAATGAGTTGCGCTTCTTCCAGTATGTCATATACCCTTTTCGTTATAGTGACATTCCCTCTCAAACAACATTTCATCAGCGAGATTGTTGAAATCTAAGGATTCCAACCTATATTCCAACAATAGTTGCATCGACATCCATTCCTCAGGCAGAGAATTGAGAACGATTAACATTTGATGTTCCATGTAGAATTTGTAGACACTACTCATATCTAGTCTACTCATCCAATGATACATATAATCAATATGCTCTTGAATTTTATGAACAAGATTACTGGCATAACACAATAAATGATCAATTTTATGTTGTCTATCCACTACAATAAAATATTCCAAAAGCACATAAATATTGTAATCAATATTTAATTAAGGCATGTATCATTTTATTTTTTTGTTAAAAGCTAAATTGGCACTATAATTAAGCAATTTATATTAACAATTAATCAATATTAATTGCCTCTCTCATGTTTGTTTGTTTAAAAACAAAACTGCCATTTGGCAGTTAGACATCTATCAATTCTAGATTTGTTCTCATGATTATTTTTTCCAACTGCCAAACTAGATGTGTTGTCACATTTTTTTTTTCATGATTGCCAAATGACAGTTTCCAATTGACTACGAGGACTGATTAAAATTGCCCCATAGTCAGCACTATAAAATGTCAGTTACCAATTCACACGATTAATCGGTAGTTTTTTTTTTAATTAATTAACAAATGACAGTTACACAACTGCCATTTATTTGGCAGAAGGGTCTTTCTAATTAATGATAGAAAAGACAAAATCCTAACCAAATTACTTCATTAAATTTGAATAACAATACATCAAATAAAGTTTTGTAAATCCAAGACTCAAAAGAAGCATTCTTTCAACACAGAATGTACATCTAACGTTTATGTAGTAACAGATGTATTGCACAAAAAAATATTAAAATCATGGATTTTACTTGTGATGTGAGAATTTGTTTTCTTGTCCCTGAGTCAATTACTTCAATGCCACTTCAATTACTAAAACCAAAGTGATATTTCACAGCACGAATGTCTTTGTAAATCTTGTCAAGTTAATGCAGAGAGTCCAAGATGGAAGAAGAGAAAGAGAGAACTATATTCTTTCAACAAATTAAAACAACTCTTTTCATATGAGTTATGTCCATATATATATATATATAAGTAGAGAAAGTGGTTATTTCTTTTAGTAACTTCTCTAAATATTTGGATCTGATCAAGGTTGTTAAAATCGCGAGCTTGAATTTACGAGTCAATATGTATCTAACGTGCTAAATTGGACTAAAAACTCAAAACCAGTAAAATCGGACTTAACTCATGTAAAATCAGTAAACTCGGTCCAATTGTACGAGTTTACTAAATTTGTGATATGAACCAAGTCAGATCCAAATTTGGCCTTAAAATATCTACTGACTAATTTTACGAGATTGAGCATATCTTTCAAACCGTATATTGGATAAAGCTGAAATTTTAGAGGAAAATATTAGATACATGAAAATATATTGTGGTAAAGTTTCAGGTCAAATGGAGTTAGGGAACATAATATATCAGAGGGTCAAAGTTAGTAAACTAATAGTGTCAAATATGTCAAACAAGACCGTCGTGTACTGTTTGGGAAATATCTAGAGTTACTGGTGAAATTTTGCTTCGATTAAAGTTGGGATAGAAATTAGACATCTGAAACTTTTCAACTATATATCATAAGCCCAATAATTCATCCAAACGAGAGAGAACGACATGTTTGAAATTATGACTCAAATTTGCAAGGAATATGTAAAAATTGAAGATTCAGGCTACATAGAGGAATTTTAACATGAAGACTTTTTTTATTATTCTATTTTTGTATTTATTTAATTTTAAATAATAATTTTTAATTTGAATTTTTTTTAGCGCATTAGACATTGTTTAGGGGTTTATTTCATTATTAAATTTATGTTAGTTAATTACTAATTTAAACTCATTAGTTTGCAACCCAAAAGGGGTCTATCATGACTATTATGATAGGAACAACCAGGTTGTCACTAGATTTATATGTGCTTCCTACCTTTTAGTGATTCCTCTATATTGAGAAATTTTATTCTGAGACTTTTTATTTCTCCATGTCATTAATTTATTGATTCATATTATCTATCTCTCTCATTTTATTTAGATCACTCATTAATTATAAAATTGTTGACTCATTTTATCAGATTTTAATGTAATTTAATTTCTTGACTAGAATTATCATTGTATAATTAGTTAAAAAAATTACTTATGATTTTACGATTTTACGATCCAAATTTACATTGTATTTTTTGTGTCGTGTTAAAAAAGTATTTTTGACAATCTTGAATCTGACCCATCTCTTATAAACGACCAGACTTAACCCGATAACCAACACAATATATAACTGAAAAACATATATTGATATACAGAAATCACTTGCATATAAAAAAAATAAAAAAACTGTGCACTGTTCATTGTGTGCATTGAATTCATACATATATGTTTTTGTTTTTTAGTTTATAGGATAATAATAAAAATATCAAATTTAGCCCTTGGAAACACCAGTTCTACTGTTCTCATATCTGGTTTCGGGAGTGCCAACAAAAGTGTGATAGTGGTCGTGGTGGCAGAATCTTACACATCAGTATCTGTTGTTTGTAATTAGCTAATGGATGCCACCTGTGTTTTCCATTTAAAGAATAAATCTGACTTTAACATTGGTCAAATTTTTAACCTTTCTTCAATATTATTTTTGGGTGGGCTTGACTTGCCTTCTGTTATGCTAAACTTGTATAGTAGAAGCACAGAGTGGTTGGACTTAAGGCTAGCTTATTATAAAAATAAATAAATAAATAATTCTTGGTGGTGCGAGGAACGAATAATAGTGGAGATATCCCTGATTAAAGTAACGGTTAACTACGTAAATGCTTTTTATTAATTATTTTAATTAAGATACGTGGAAGATAATCTGAATATTTATATTAATCAACGAAACAATTATCCTTCAGTAATTGTATCTATAAATTCCACCCTAATGTTGTCTAAGGTTTTCAATTTTATCTTTTCGTTCATTTTCCATCTAAATCCATTAAACATATCCAAGCGGAGGTTGTAGAATATGCAGATTAATTAAATCTTATTGTTTAAAAATGAAAGGTTAATTTAAACAAAACTATTTTTAAAAAAAATTGAGTCCATTTAGAATAAAAATTAAAAAAATATAAAGTCATAAGTTCAGAATAAATTAAAGGAGAGTTTTGAATCCTATTTAAGCTCAATTTTTAAATATAAAAAATTGAAATCTTCAGGTCTTCAATTTTTTGTTAAATTTCCCTTACTATATTGTATATTTTCCACTCTAAATTATGGATTTTTCATGTAGGTTTTTAACAGAATGTGTAAACTTATTTGAATGAAAAATAGATGGAACGGTTCAAGATAATATTAACAACGGCACTGTAGGTGAAGAGTATTTTTGTAATTAACAAAAGCAAGTAGGATTAAATATATTTTGGACCGACCAAAACCCCTTGTCTTGCCTTGTTAGGTGATGTACAATCCTAGTCCATTAAGCAAGTTTTATTGTGTGTTTGAGAATATGATTGCGATTATTTTTTAAAATATTTTTTATTAAAAAGTGTATTAAAATAATATTTTTATATATTTTTTTAAAATTTATTTTTAATATCAACGTATCAAGATGATCTAAAAATATCAAAAAAATATTAATTTAAAATAAAAAAATTAATTTTTAAAAAATACTTTTAAAACATAAAAACAAACCGGGCTTAGCTTCGATAACAAAAACATATTTAATTTATACAGAGATCAGTATCAGTATTGGTCCATTAAAATAAACGTCGGCTATCGTTCCCTCATTCGCGGTGATGGGAGGGATATATATATATATATATAGTTGTAAACAAATAAATCTGGATTTAACCTATTTAAGACCTCCCAAAGAGAATTTTTGTACTTTAGCATGTAAAAAAAAAAGATAAAATAATATAGCACCAAAAATATTTAGGAAAGTAGTATAGTTTAGAGAGTTACAAATGATATCTGCGATTCGAGAGTCACAAAAATGGCATAATTTAGAGAATCACAAATAACATATGTGACTCATGAGAAGTTGTTGATGTCATCTGCGACTCTCTTCAATGCTAAAAATAACTTGACATATTTTACAATAGAGAGAGATGAGAAGAAGAGAGAGAGAGAGAGAGAGAGAAACAAGGAAAGAAAAAAAGCTCTGCAGACATACCGAAACTCCGATGACAACACCACTGATATCGTTGGAAGGATATCGACAAGACAAATCTAATGACACCGAAGAAGGTCATGAATGATGATCGGAGTAGGCCACACGAGTCGTCTAAATGTATCAAGGCTCATTTTCCTTTCAACGGTTCGTGTGGCACACTTTATCACCGTTGGTGATCTTTCTTAATGTCATTAGATTCATCAAGATCTTTTCAACGGTACTTATAGGGTCGTCACCGGAGCTTCGATGTGCCCCCAGGCACTTTTTATTGCTTTTTTACTTTTTTTCTCTCTCCTCTATTTTCACAAATTACAAGGAAAGAGAAAAAAAGAGAAACAAAAAACAAAATTTCAGAGGCACTTCGAGGCTCTGATAATAACACCACTAATAAAGATATCGACGAGACGAATCTAATAATATCAAGGAAGGTCACTAATGATGATCAAAGAGTGTCATATGAGCCGTCCGAAGACAAATGAGCTCTGACACATTTGAACGGCTCGTGTGACCCATGTTGATGACTTTTTTAGTGTCGTTGGATTCGTTTCGTTGATATCTTTCTAATGATATTGGTTATGTCGTAATTAGAGTTTTGGTGTATCTACGAAGTTTTTTTCTTACATTGTTTTTCTCTATCTGCTCTCTTTTTATTATAAATTGTGTCATTTTGGAATTTGAGAAAGTC
>Ga0307515_10006195_pt1 | contig 24021 bp, 25 predicted proteins | sample 17_EM_MG_FD_194513 | JGI IMG/M metagenome (GOLD analysis project Ga0307515, IMG submission 194513) | Populus trichocarpa ectomycorrhiza microbial communities from riparian zone in the Pacific Northwest, United States - 17_EM | ecosystem: Host-associated > Plants > Roots > Unclassified | place... | reverse complement strand
TGGATCACGGGGTTTTCTCAAATAGAGTTTTCTCCCCACATGTACATAAGGAGTAGTCCGCGTGGGCCCAATAGGGATCCGAATCGGACGTTAAGCAATGAATTATTATTATTATTATTATTATTATATTCCCTTAGCTTCGTCACAACGGCGAGCGTCCGATACGCTGTCCTACGGTCCGTTGGATTGATCGACTCAAGGAGATATCTGAAGAGGGGTTCCATGCCCTGAGGCATATCTTTAAGTCTTTGTAAAAGACTAGAAAGCCGGTTGTCATAGTATATTCCTTCTCTTAGTGGCTTTAGAACTAGAGCGACCCATAGAAAAATACCATCGGCTCTATTAACAATTTCTTCCACCAGGCTTTCACTGTTTTCGACGCTGATTTCATTGTCTTTTGATATTTAGAAGCCCTTCAATCTCTCTCTTACGAAATTTCTAATGTCTTCTCTAGTGAGATCCTGAACCCTGAGCCTCTTATCTTCACCGAAAGCTTTGCGAAAGACTTTGTATTCTCTACTTGAGACGCAGAGCTTCACGTCCGGGAGAGCAGACTCAGTCCAACTGACGAGCTGGTTAACCATATCACTGTAGTCTTCGGAGCATGTTTCTTCGTATTCGTCCAGGCCGTCGATGAAAAAGCACACCCGGTGGTTCTTATACACCTGTCGATTCCGGACAAGTTGCTCAAACGCTTGGAAGATCTCTTGTTTTGACAGGTTTAGCTTGACTGGAAGTCGACTATCTAAAGAGGTCATCTTTTGCCACAGTTTTGGAAACACGGAGGGTATCAGGTCGGGACATTGCTCAAGAGTGTCATACAAGAGAGACCGACGTAAGCCACTCAGGGACTTTTGATTTTCCTCACCGGCTCTCCAAAAGAAAAATTTGGCAAACACTAGCTTCTTATTCGTCCCCGCCCACTCGTTTAAAAGCTCCATTGTGCGGTCGTGCTCGCATAGGTATTTCATTAATGTAGACTTTCCAGACCCAAGTTTCCCAGCAATGCGGAAAATACCACTTCCATTACTTAGCCAGTTGACAAATGAAACTCCGCTTTGGTGATCATTAACTTTGGCATAAGACAGATCCTCGAAAATCCATTGAAAAGTTTTGTAATGGGCTTCGTTAACATTATCGAACCTAGAGCGCATTTTCTCAAATGCTAGGGCTTGCAAAATATGATGTTCCGCAATTATTCGATGAGGGCCACCTAGGAGGATTCGCAATAACTCTTGAACATCTGGGCTGACGGACTTGATATTGACTCCGCATTGAAGCTCCTCAACCTTTTTTTGCAGTGAGATTAGCTCGGCCGAGTTGGATTTCGCTGACTTAGCTATGATCCTAAGACGGTCTTTTATTTTCGACCTATCACCATTGTTAATATCTATTTGGTGACGCGAGTTTGGGGTATGAACCTGTCCAGAGCTGCAAGTTGCACATTTAGCTGGTTTCCGCACTCGTTCAGCCGTTTCTGTAGTTGAAGTTTATCATCCTCGTGTAGCTTGCCTATCAATGCCGCAAAAACAACTTGAGTTTTAGATTTCTGATTCTTTGGCTTCGTTTTTTCAATGAGCTCCAGGATCTTATCCGACAACTTTTGGCATTCCGCTGCAAGACTATGAATGGCCTTCTCTTCTTCACTCTGAGCGGAAGGACCATAGTATTGTAGTTTTGAAGACCAGGCCTTCATCTCCGTAACAACGAGCTCCAAACTCGCATTTTCCTCAGCTGTGCCAGTCGTAGAATAATAGATCTCGCGAGCGCCACAGATGAGTTTAGTGCTGAAGTCCACGAACTGGACTATAGACGATGCGAGGCCGATGGCGGTAAATGGATCCATTCGGGAGCTGATAGTCTTTGCATATAAGATTTGGGAGAGGCTACGACACTCGCAGGCATGTGGGGTTTAGACTGCCACGTGATAAGGCAAAGAGAAGTGTGTGGTTCTTTTCACGTGATTTTCCAATTTTGTATACAGTGAATTCTTGGTACTACAGCCGAGCCCCTAGATAGGTCAGGAATCAACGCTTGGCACCACATTCCGTTCACTCGTTCGTCCCGTGACAGGCTTGCACGGGCCCGTCTCTCACCTCCGAAACCTTCAACTCCTTCAGGGCTCTCGGCGATCCGCCAGAAAAATCGCCATGGCCTCCACAAAGACAAGCATTGCTCAACTGAGCAAATCCACCTTCACATCATTTCTCCGGCCGCAATCTCGACTGTCGCAAACAATATTCCTCCCCTCCCAGCAGTTCAGATGCGCGGCTACGGGCACCAGCGCCAACGCCGCAAAGTACAAGAGAAAAGACCAGTCGGGCACGCAGAAGAAGAAGAAGGCGAGGTCGACGTTCATTCAGTATGATATGCGGGATGCGGAGCAGTTTTCACTATGTGATGCGATGCAGTATGTGCTCGCCATCTGGGAGGGTGTGTGCGGAACTAATTGGATCACCCGTTCAGGTACATCCGCGCCTTCGAAGTCGGCCGGGCGCCCACTTCGTCGAAGTACGAAATGCACATTAAATTACGCACGCTGAAGAACGGACCTGCGGTGCGGAATCGCTTACGGCTCCCCCATCCTGTCAAGACGGACTTGCGGATCTGTGTCATCTGCCCTCCGAGCTCAAAGGCTGCGGAGGCGGCGAAGAAGGCTAGTGCAGCGATTGTAGGAGAGGATGGGGTGTTCGCTTCAATCAAGGAGGGGAAGATCGACTTCGATAGGTGCATATGCCACGTCGACTCGCTGCAGAAGCTTAACAAAGCCGGGCTGGGAAGAATACTAGGTCCGCGGGGATTGATGCCCAGTGCAAAATCGGGCACTGTTGTGAAGGATGTTGCTTTGACGGTCAAGGATATGGTTGGTGGGAGCGAGTACAGGGAGAGGTTGGGTGTAATACGGATGGCAGTGGGACAGTTGGGGTTTACACCAACGGAGATGCAGAGCAACATTCGCGTAGTTATGGAGAACGTGAAGAAGGATATCGCACAATTGAGCGATCGTATTTCGAAGGAGATTCACGAAGTGGTAGGTTTTAATTTCCCGCTGCCGGCACCACAATCTAATTCAGCAGTAGGTGTTGAGCTCGACAAATTCCCCAGGGTTTAGTTTGAATGGCGAGTTCAGGAGTCCGGATTCGGTACTGCTAGAAGACTTATCGGCACGATAGAATTTGTAAACTTATTGTACAGGCACTGTAACATCATGGATATCTTTCCAACGCCTTCGCTATGCTTGCATCGCATCTTGATTCCCATAAATGCGTCAATTTCGCAGCGATTTCAAAACTTTTACGGCTTCCGTAGCCTCGTCCATGTGACGATAAATGCCCATAATCTTCATAGTCCGATCCAGCCCAGCTGCGCCGGCTCCTTTCGCCTGCTTGATCGCCGTGCTAAGATCCAATAATAACGTGTTCCGAAGCTTGGTCAATCTTGGTTCCTGCGCAACCAGAAAAGGATGGTCTGTGCCAATTCCCTCTGATAATTTCCTAATGAGGAGATACTGGTGGACATGCTTCCGCAATTTGGATATCGACATGAACTGTCTAGTCTCATCCTCATCCTCATCACTCGTCTCCTCACTGTCGGATATATCGACGGCATCGCCATTCGAAGCGGCCTCAGATTTCCCCGTAGACTCCACCATAAGCCGTTCTTCAAGCACGGACAGTCTAGCTTCGACATCTAGCAATTGCCTACCGAAAGCAATTTGTTTTCTGACGTCCACCCTTTCATCCACTAACTTCTGAACCTCCTCTTCCTTCCCCAAAACGCTCTTTCTAACACCCTCAACCTCCTTCTGGAAGCCTAATAAGCCCACCCGCACCTCCTCGACCTTCTCATCACCACCTTTTAAACTACTCCCTAAGCTGAGGAAATCCTGGTAATTGGAATTGACGAGATCTAGTAGCTCTTTCGTGAGCAGCTGACTCCGCGCACGCAACTCAGATCTGAGATCTTCGAGAGTCTGGTGGCGATTGTGCAAAGAGCTAAGGTAGGCGGAGGGAGAGAAGTCGGCAGTGAGGAAATCGGAGCGCTGGAGGGGGGTTGGGTAAGGGAGAGATTCGGAGTCGGAATCGGAGGCGTCGGAGGCGGACGATGAACCCCCGAACTAGAAAAAGAGCGGTCAGTATAGCGTCTGCAGTATATACGTGGACAACGTACGTAGAAACGACTCATGGCGGTGGCAAGAGGGGAGGAGAGGGTGATATATGGATGTTTGGGCTTTTGGTGGAGGGTTCAAACAAGCTTGACAGGGGTGTGGTATCGATAAGGTTTAATGATCGGAAACGGAAGCCGGGGCGACTGGAGGGGGCTTGCATTGGTAATAAGGTGCAGGCCCCCTCTGTGGGGAACTCGCTAGCTTTCCGTGTAAGAAATCAACTAATTACTCTGGTCTTCTTCTTTTCTTTCTTCCTCCCCCTCCTCCTGACTTTCCTTTCACTCCTTAATATAACACCTCTGCTTCCTCTTTATCTTCTGTCTTTTTATATCGCTGTAATGTCTGCGCCTCAGCCTGATCTTCCGGAGCCCGTTCACGCGGAACTGGACTCGATGTTGAGCCGTAAATTTGGCAAGGAGGTTGCGAATTACTTCTCTGGTGCATATAACCCAAATCTATTCAAATATGTACCTAACAAATCTCTAGGATCACCGTTGAACAGAGTATCATTCCTTCGAACAGACCATCTTTTCCTCTCGCTAGCCCTGAAGCACCCGTCCACTTCATTTCTGCTCTTCAAGAACCTAGAACCCTTGGTCAAATCCCCTACGCAGCTGGCATATGCCTCGTACAAAGATGTCCAACCGGTCATCGAGGATGATCCGTACTGGGAGTCTGAGGAAGAGCTTATCAAAAGGTATAATTCCACGACCTATACACCGCAACTGATCTTCCTTGGCCTCGACGACCGGGACAAGGAGAGCTTCGAATACAAAAGCCACTATAAAGGCGCGCCATTCTTCGCGCTAGACATCACGCCAAAAGAGCCCATCACCTCCGCCGCGGAGAGCCTAATATCGAGAATGGAATCCAACGGCCTTTCCTTCTCCAAAGGCCGGATGCACCTCTCCCTCCCCGCACATGAAGGTACTTACCCCTTGTTTCCCTTCCTTCCTTCTGCCCTTTTCCTCTCTCCCTACCCTACGTAAATACCCCTAACTCACTCACTTCCTTCCACAGCCGCCATCTACGCCACCTCGCGCCACCTCCTCGACTGGAACGCACGCAACCCCTTCTGCGCCACCTGCGGGCAACCAACCCTCTCCATAAACGCCGGCTTCAAGCGAGCCTGCCCACCCGTCGACCTCGCGCCCGCGCTCTGGCCCCCATCCCGACCCCCCTGCGCAACCCGCACGGGAATCTCGAACGTCTCCTTCCCGCGCACCGACCCAACCGTCATCATGGCCGTCGTCTCCTCGTGCGGCACGAAGCTGCTGCTGGGCCGCCAGAAGCGGTGGCCCGCGTTCTGGTACAGCACACTCGCGGGCTTCCTCGAGCCCGCCGAGAGCGTCGAGGAGGCCGTGCGGCGCGAGGTGTGGGAGGAGTCCGGGATCCACATCGGCCGCGTCGTCGTCCATTCTACGCAGCCGTGGCCGTACCCGGCGAACCTGATGATCGGGGCTATCGGGCAGGCGGTGCCGGGCGGGGAGGAGATCAACCTGGGCCATGATGCCGAGCTGGAGGACGCGCGGTGGTTTGGGGTTGAGGAGGTGCGGGAGGCGTTGCGGGTGGGCACGAGCGGGTTGGGGGAGGCGGCTGGGCCTGAGTATAAGGAGGGCGGGTTGAGGGTGCCGCCGAAGACGGCCATCGCGTATCAGTTGATGAGTGCGGTTGTGGGGGGATTTTTGGGGGGCGAGGCGAAGATGTAGGGGCCGCTTTGGTTTTTTAGGAGTACAGGAATGCGGTGTTTAGGTCGCGGATTCGGGGGAGTTGCGCGTGCAGGGTTCTTCGCTATAGAGAAGATGAGAGCCGGGGATCATGTGGAGGTGGAATCTATAGACAGAGATTCGAAATGACGCTATATAGAATATCATCATATATAATTAGTAGAATACCAAGTTGGTAAATCTAAACTGTGTGTATGTCAGGTTCAGGATTTCCCCAACATATTTATCTCAGTTAACCCAACACCGGAAGATGCTGAATAGCCTCACCACTCACAGGCCAACGGACAGAAGTGTAAAGGGTGTTGGCTCCTACAGGCATTTCAAGAGTGAGTCGCCAGATCTAGGAACACCCTCAACCGAACGTCTTCTGCTTGACTTGTGATAAAGCCGTCTTCCGATTGACCAAGCTTACTTCTAAATCAAATTAAAAGTTCGGCTCCATCCGAAGAGAGCCTGAAAATTACTGACTATTTCACCCCAAAAGTGGTCCAGTGAACTCATTCCCCTAAAGAATGGTTTTGGAGAATGAAAGAGTATACACCGGTATGCTATATGTACCGAGACGTATCTACATGAAAAAGGAAAGCAGGACAGAGAAGAGCCTGTCAACTGCCCAGACACAGATATCTATTCCATCCATCCAAGCTCCAATAAATTTACCCCCTTCCCTCGTGTTCTTTTTATTTTTCTGCCTCTGAAGAGCCTCACCTCGGCCTTCCTCATTTTCTTATTCTACTTCACTTTTATCCATATTCATTACGAGCGCTACGACACCATCTGTCTTTACATCCCGAGCTACTTTTGCTGCACTGGCATGTGGGCGGTTTTTTTTGGCGTTCAAAAATACGAAGGGTCGGAAGGCTATCAAGCCGCCTTCTTCTCCCTGTGTAGCGTCGGCCCAGCGCTCAAAACCCCACTCAATAGTTTGGTAAGTCCTGGACCTCTGTCTCTGCCACCACCTGTCTGTGTCGCATTACTGCCTCTCCTTGCCGTGTTTGTCCTCATCAGGACTTCCCTGTCCGGAAGTTCGCTAGCGTGGGAACCTCTCCTAGCCCTCTTCATCGCATCTTCATCTTCCTTGCGATGCAGGCTCTCACTCGGAAGCAAGATGGCGCGATCAAGTGCGTATGGGAGACCACGGTGGCGGCCACGGATCTGCATCGATATCATGATGAGTTTAGATAGCACTTTGAACTCTGCAGAGAAGGAGGCGTTGATGCCTGGGTAGCCAAGGCTAAGACCCACTGTCCCGTACGCAGAGACAATTTCAAAGAGGACGGAAAACAGCGTGAAGGCGTAGTCGTTTCTATTTTCCAGGCGGTTTCCTTCGATAATAGCGATGAGGAAGAACCCCAAGAAGACGAACCACAAGTCAAACGACAGTTGGCGACGCAAGTGAGCACCAAGATAGCTGCTAGGCTGATCATCATCATCTTCTGAACCCCATACGCCAAGTGACTTCTCTTCATAGACGTTCGTTTGGCGCATGCTGATAGCAATGGGATAGACGGAAATGTACATCATGATGAGATATGATACCTGAATTGCAGGATGAAGAGCAGCAATACTTACGACTGAAAAGCCGGCGGTACGCGTGGAGGCGGCCTGGAAAAGGCCATCAAGGAAACGAATGCCTGGCTTGAGAGAGGTAACAGTTGAGTCGTTGAGCTGGGTAAAAATTAGAATTACTATCGAAAGGCATAATGCGCTTTGATGGAGACTTACGTCGAGAATAATGAAGAAAATCAGATCAATTCCATTGAGAAGGACAAGAACCCAAAAGAGCCACCAGTTCGCGTTGCTTGGAAACAGAAGCGTAAAGCATCTTCTAGGGTGGTCAAGCAAGAATCGCAACTCTTCCCAGACACCGCTGCCCTCGGGAACAAGCTTCTCGGCGACCCAGATGACGAGGCGTAGTAAACAGGGAAAGCCGGTATTGCCAGCAATGATAAGGAAAACCCCTAGTAAAAGAGGAAAAACTGCAGTCTGAAAGGATATCATTGAGTCAGGATTAAGTGTAAAACCTAGATCATTGAACATCGAAGCTGGAGTAAAAAATCCCCTATTTCCATCAGCAAAGTGCAAGTACGCTGTTGTGGGAAACGCACCACCATACAGTGCTGACTCCCACTGATTTTAACATTTCGGCATACCGCTGCTCTCTGACGATCCACGGAAGTAAGCACAACATCCCGAGAAGATGAAGCCCAACAAAATAACCTAATTATAGTGGTCAACACAAGGGTTAAGAAGGGAGATCTTATAGCCTTACAAACAAGAATAACGGCTAAAGTCTTTAAGGCGCGATACTCAATACCTCCCAATTCCTCTCTTTGTTCTTCTGTCAGGTCTATGAAGGCAGAATTCCTACCGACAGTAGGGGTCCAACTCAAGTACGGCATGGGATCCCGCTCCTCAGTTCGCGACGATATAATACTGCCCAAAGTTCTTGAGCGGGGCCGCTGGCGAAGATGCATCGATTCCTTTTCCTGATCAGTTGCTTTGCTGCGCCTACCGAAACTAAATGCTGAAAGACCCGTTGTTGGACGGTCTGGTTCATCAATGGTGATGATTCGCTTGAGAGGGTAATCATCCGAATTCAGTTCTACAGGCACACCCGTATCAGAGGCTTTCGGTTTCTCTCGTCCATATCCGTAGTCCTTGGTGACTTTCTTGTTCAACGGTCCTCCCTCATCTTCATCCTCAACTCTTTGGGGTACATCACCACGATCGAAATCTCTAGGCCCTGGAATGCGTAGTGCGGCCTTGTCTTTTGGGTTTCGTTGATTTTCGACAAACCCAATGTGCTGTTCCTTAGGAAGTTGCTCCGGTATGCGCTCCAGGTTTGAGAGTCGCCGCGAATGATGTGGCTTGACCTCATCCGCAAATACAATGTCTCTGTGAAAAGGAGAGGCTACTTCTGACTCTATAGAATCTGGGGAGCCAGGTGATGCCTCTTGCGGAGATCCTACAGTCTCCCCTTTTGTATGGCTCAAAGTTTCTCCGTTGGTATCCTCATCCTTCGTATCTTTCTCCTTGGTGTCCTTGAAATCAGATATTGCGTCCTCAATCTTTTCGCCCTGAGCTTGGCCATCCACACCGCGTAAAACCCTGATTTCACGACCCCCAACCCCACGCTCCTCTCTTTCAATATCTCGATCTGTTTTTCCTTCGCTTCTTGTCCGTGAGCGAGACCGGGTGCGTCGGAGATTTCGAGCTTCACGTACGACATTCTGAAAGCGCTTTTCAAACCAATAAAGTCGAACAAAGACAACAGATGTATTAATAAAGATCGGATTGCAGACACAGGCCATGAAAAATATGACCACCTGCGAAGTGGTTGAGTTAATCCTTGCTCTGCAGGGAAAGTGGATATTGTGCTAAGGTCATACTTGCTGGTACGTATAGATTTTATTGACATCAATCCTAGGTGTCCATTAGTAGAGTTCCAGCTTGTTCACTCCTCTATGAGCGCTTACGGATTCAGCCCACTCTGAGTGGCAGCGCCACTTGCGAAATACAGAGCATCTATGTAGGCCATGCCGCCGGCCGGATACATGAGAATAGAACCAATGATGGCCCAACCGAGTATATATAAATCTGTTGGATGTGAAATTCCAAAGTAAGCAAAGCAGTCTTTAGCTGGCGTCAAGAAAAAAGTTACTGCTCACAATGTATGATAATGAAATTGAAGTGAAGCTTCAGAGAGGACATTCGTTTTGGAAAGTGTCCCTTGATCCACCCGAAGACGATCAACCATGGCCCGAACATTGTGACCTGCTGCGAGGTTGACTGACGTTGTCAGGGAGATCCGGTGGGTAGTAGCAAAAGGCGAGAAAGTCGCGACCACGAGAGTCTTATCGAGTGTCGGGGTTATGAATCGAGCTTGGGGTGATTGTGGTAGGTTATGTTCTGCTCATGCAAGTAGCTGAAAGCTGGCTTAGGTATGAATTTACTAAGTTGTCATGGCCAGCATATTAACGAACAGCGTCGGAAGCTCGCAGGTAGAGGGTGGACCGGATCTGGCGGAAGGACATAGTACAATTCTAATGAGAATGCGAATGTATAGAGAAGTCAATTGGGCATCAAGTGAGGGTGGCGGCAGCTTGGGTCAGTAGGAAAAGGAAAAGTACGAACAGCGAAAGCGGCGTTATGCGTTAAGGTCGACCCCAGGAAATGTGCCAAGCCCCTTACAAAATTTTGGGCTTTCCCCCGGGCACACGTCACGTCAAGTTTCAAACTCACTCGTCACCTCTTCACCGAAAACGAAATAAGTGTTTCGTCCTACGCGTATTTGGTCCTGCGAATCACTTCTTGTTTCTTGACCGGTGCGAAAACATTCTTCGCCAAGCTAATTCTACGGCATACTCCCTCTTGGCCTCCTCCCCAAGAAACCCCAAGCGCTCCGCCTCATTTTTGCTGCTTAGGATGAGATTTTTTGATAGCATCATGTGGATGATGCATGAACTTCACTTCACAGAATGGTCAGCACACACCGGGATTGCGAACTGTCTCCACCAAGGACCACAACGTACATAATATATCGTCTCCTGTATTTTCAGCTCAACGGCCTTTGCGTAACTCGAAATGACTATACGAGATCCTTCGCCTCGAGTCTGCTTCTCTTGCGCTTCAGATTTCTTCGATTGTTTGTATAGAGGCACCACCCTCCTACCGTGAGTATTGTTAAGGGTATTGTGATGACGATGAAGATCCAGAACTGCGCAGATACTTGGAAGCCGGATCCCTGTATCGTCTGAAAAACGAAAAGGTTGGTACCAAGAAGTGACTATTACACGTTTAGATTCGTCGCTCAGCTGCAGAGTTAAATTTGAGAGCATTTCTCACCGCCACGAAGCTAGCAGGAAGATATATACTAGGGTGACAACCGTGACTACACGAACTGTTGCACTGTCATCCACAGCATTCTGTGTCAGGCTCAACATGTTGTTATTTATCCCTAATGCCGTTGCTTGAATTCGAAGACTCAATGCGACTCCCAGCTGTAACTCGATGATTGAGAAGTTGGTAAAACCCCAATTATGAAGCTGACTTACCATTTTCAATGTTTCTTGGGACCTTTTCTGCAGTAGTTCAAGGCTAACAAGATGCCCAGTCACTTGCGTCTCATAAATCTTGATTTCGCCACCAAAACTCTCCACGTCTTGCTTGTCGGATGCTAGAGCAAAACTTGAGTCATTGACTTCCTTCAGGGTGGATAGGGTGGTTTTTGTGGCTTTTAACCTTGCTGATACTTGCAACACCTTGTCTTGCAAATGCTGCAACTTGGATAGGAGGGCCGAACCATGAGTATAGTGCTCGGGCTTTGTAAAGTCCAGCGTCAGAGCTATATCAACCTGAGACGGATCAATAATGAAGGCGCTAGATTTGGAAGATTTTACTCACAATGGTCTCCAAATCGTTACCAAGATCATTCAGGTACCAACGCCAATTCTCAAAGTAGGCCGATAGGATTGTCAAGTGTATGTGACGAAAGCCTGAACAATTTTCGATCATGGTCTCCAAGCGTTTTTGAACCACAGAATTTGGCCGATTGAAGAGAAGGATCCAGAGGCTTTTGTCCTCAGCGGATGAATAGCGATGATATACTCCAATTTGTCTCATTGTCCACTTGATTGAACCATGCCGGCGAACCCCTTCAACATAGCTCAAGACATATTGCATTTCTGAACCCGGTGGACAGTCAGATTCCGGAAACAATAAGTAAGACCACTTACGCACCATATATTCCACCCAACATCTTAGCTACAGTCATGCATCCTAATCCAGCTTCAGCATTCCGCGGCTTACTACCAAAAGCGAACAAAATATCCAGAAATCGAGGATGCACATGGTAATAAGTAAGTAGCTGACGCATTACTTTTTCAGTCAATCCGATTGAACTTATCGAATCTAGAGAACATATCAAACTTCTCAGTAGTCAGCTCTGTCAGCTTCCTGTTGTGTGAAATTATAACAAGCCCTTACATGAATCTTCTTTTAGGTGATGGTTTAGAAAAGAGAAGATGTTCAATTTTCCCACCCTCAGACAACCCCCTGAAGACGACTTTTTGGCCTTGGTGCCGCTCACCTACGAGTTATCAGCGTAATGTCACTCTACCCATAACATAGAAATGGCATTGCCTGAGACATCAATGGCCACCGCTGTTCCTCGTTCTAACGAAGCCGAAAGAATGTTTGAGCCAGCCCGTTGGATATGAGTTATATAGGGTTGGGGATTAATTGGGAAGATATGATAGTCTTGAGATGCCTTGAAAAGCTCATTCCAGCTTTGCTCTCTTTGCACGGTAATTGGATATTCTCCGGAGGCTCCATTCATGGCTTAATGATATACTATTATGATGTTTTTTGGTATGTTTGTCCTAAAAAGGCACCGAGACGATATCAGTGAAGCCTCCCGCCGTTTGGCAGGAACTTGAAATACTACTTTTGCGATGAGGCTCCAGCCTGCTCCGCCCCAGGCGCCTTTTTCCGAGCAGCGCATTACAAAAGGCTCAGGCAAAACGGTAAGTAACCCAAGGCCCTTTAATGGACCCCGTATCTCACGTGTGAAGCTATTATTTACATGAACCGGCTGACTGTACGGTAAATGTGCCGTTGAATTGAGAAACATAGCATCGTTTGTGTGGTAGATGCTTGTCGCTCAAATTCTACGAAATTTTGATCTTGGCATCCCGAAGAGTCCCGACGGTCGCTTCCGCTTGTTGTCCAAGCCCACCAATGCTAGTCATCGCCGCCGTTCATCCTTTTGGAGAGGTCTTGAATTTCACTGCAGAGAGAGTTACAATTGATCCATAAACTGGTAACTTCAACATTTACTTCACTTCTTCCTGCAATAAGTTAGATTTCAGCACGAGCGTACGGCTATCGGAATTTATCTACCTCAGTGAGTTCCCTAGGGGCGTCAAAAGTCCATCGGTCGACTATGAGCTAAGTTTGTGATTACCACGCTGCTTCGTTGTCATGTCCAGGCATTTCACGTTGAATCATAGCGGAGGGATACATACCTGGACTGGAATATCCATGTTAGGCCACGCCTGCTTCAACCACTGCTGCAAGGCTTTTTCCTTCACATATCCAGACTGGCTTTCACCAATAACGTTTCGCACAAGCTGCGCCATGTTGCCCTTTAAGACAATTCTGCGATAAGTTAAGGAGTTGCGCCATTTTTTTACGGGTGCCGTGGTCAAGTGACGTTGGAAGGTTGGGGAGAAACATCGTTTAGGCTGAAAATGCACAGAACACGGAAAGTGAAAGCATGCGAGCTTAGTGGCTTGACCGGTGAGGCAGTGAGCGTAGTCCAACCGGTGAACTCTTAATAATGATATTCATGGACAAGACTGAATTCTTCGACAGCCTAGGAGAAACGGTTACGCGTTTGGTAATAATCCTTAGCATAGTATACTTGTTTCACGCCTGATAAGCATGCTAAGCCCGTCAAGTTGGTGTTTGCTTTCTCCTGACCTTATCCGAACATGGAAAACTCGTCCCCGTTGAAATTGACTCTTCATTTCCCCGCACCTCCTGTTGGTACCACTCCAGTTCAATTACCGTGGGCTAGTGACTCGCCGCCTCGGCAAAATGGCCATGGGTTTCCAACGTGTTCAATTCACCCTGCAACTCCTCTATCAGGAGATCCCTGTCAAAAGGCATCCAGAATATTGAACCAAGCAATGCAGACCACATCCCAGCCAGACGATAGACACTGGATTTCCTCTCACATGTTGAGCGAAGCTTGGGATGATATTGGATTGAAATACTTTATTGATGGCGTGGGCATGGACCTCGAAGACTGTGAAATAAGAAATCTCAAACCCGACTTTCTTATCACCATTTCCATCCTGGTATCAATCAGATGGTCTGCTTGGAGTACATTCCGAGACAACTTCTTGCTAAATGCAGATGAAAATAGTTTGAGGGATAAAAATCTTCCCGTCTGCGAAACTAGCTCACAGCAGCTGCAAAGTTGCATGACTGAGCGGGAAGCAACTGACTTCCTGGAAAAGCAATATGATTATCTGCCTGAAATTCTCCAGGGGAAAGGAGCTCCCATGGTCTCTCCTGAGCGCAGGTTGCCTTTTGTAAAGAGCGAGCACTTACACAAAGGTGATGGAGCGTCTGGAAGGGTGTTCAAAGAAGTGATTCCGTCAGGCAGCATTTTACGAGATGGGTATACGAATCAAGTATGTTAGCTCTGCACTCTATATTTAAGTTATGTTAACTGATTACTCATTAGACGGATATCAGTGTGGCTCGTAAAGAGATATTTGTAGGCGATGGAATGGGGAAGAGAGGAGCAGCAAATGTTGAGCTTCTTCGAACAAGCATTACGAAACACGACCACATCCTACCAATGTACGTGGTATATACCTACAAGGATACATTGAACATTATTTCCGAGTTAGCAGACGATGACCTAGAAGTGTTCTTAACAGGAGACCACTACGACGCCATTTTTAGCGCCCCGCAGTGCCTCGCGAAATTACTCTCGGAAACCTGTAACTTGGCTCATGCATTAGCTTTTTTACATGAACGACTCCGTGAAACGGACAAGAACCATATCCTATGTCATATGGATTTCCACACAAGAAACGTTTCAGTCAAAGATACAGCCAAAGACTTCAAGCGGACAGGATCCGGGCAGTAACTCTTGGCTGTAACTTTACTGCCCGAATCTTTTGATCAGCGGCGGCCCAGCAGGCGGTAAGGGTAGCCAAGGCACTACTCGGGCACCTATTTTACTAGTAAAAGCCATACAAATACAATGTTTACCAATACTCCTCCTCCCCTACATACCCCGCAAGCTCTCTATGCGTCTCCCTTTTTATATAAGAGAGGCACGGGCGAGACACAGGCAGTAGAGCCACGAGCAGAGCCACGAGCAGGGCCGCGAGTAGAGCCACGAGCAGAGCCGCGAGTAGAGCTACGAGTAGAGCTACGAGCAGAGGTGGGTATGGAGGCGCGAGGCGTAGAGGTAGAAAGGGGTGTCTAGAAAGGAAATGTTAAAGCTAAGCCTTAATTTACCCCGCAGATCAAAGGATGTAAAATTTATAGCTTCAATATTAGAAAGAAAATACAATTTAAAGACCACGCACTGTTCATCTAGACCCACCCCCCTACCGACCCACTTTCCTATCTAGACTGCCCCCTTTACTTCTCTCTTTGCTTCTCTCTTTGCTCCTCCCTCTGCTCCTCCCTCCGCTCGTGGCTCTACTCGTGGCTCTACCCGTGTCTCCTTGCGTCTCCTTGTGCGTTTCTTATACGTCTTGTGGGGGGTTAGGTAGAGAGGTGTAAAGACAGACGCAGATATAAAGACGTAAAGACGCGGAGATATAAAGGCGTAGAGGCGTAGGGAGAGGCGTAGAGGCGCAGAGGTACCTCTATGGGTAGACCCGCAGTGATCTTGTTGGATTGGCGGCAATTTGGCGTGGCGTGGCTGGATCTGGATTGCATGGGTGGTAGATCCACTGGATTAATTAATGGCGCGGAGTGGATCTTGAAGCTCTGGAGCTCCTGGAGCGCCAGTTCTATACCCAATTAGAAGGAGGAGGCTGGGGAGGAAGGATCAATGAGGTGTCAAAGCGTGGTTAGAGCCAATTGGAAGGGTCGTACAATGACTCGGAGTTCAAAAATACAAGTCTTTTTCCAGACAACCTAGGAAGCCTGCTCATCTTCCTTCCCTTTTTACTGCCTTTCTTAATTGCTGTTGGTAGGGGGTAGGCGGACGTCCATAGGAGCTTCCTGTGATCACGTGATAGCCTTGCCAGTATATAGATTCGTTCTTCGTGACGACTCCACTTTATGGAGTCTCTACACACTACCATACACTTACGTTCCCGTATAACAATTGCTATACAGCAATATTTTCCTATACGCGCATTAGAGTCCTCCGACGATATTATTCTAGCGCCCAAATTAATTAATCTAAAGGTAGATGACTCTAAAGACTTCGACGAGTTTAGGCTGTGCGGTAAATAGTATATGCGATGTAAAGCTCTAACGATTTTTTAGTAAGTTCAACTACTTCCTACTTCTTAAATACAACACCGAAACTGTGCCAAGACTTTCTATATATAGTATATATCTGCACTGGAGCGCCGCGGCGCTCCTGGCGTCAAATCGTATATTTGGTGGATGGAGTGGATTTGACCTCAGATCCACGCCACGCCAATCCAACAAGATCACTGACTTCACGCAGGTACTGCTAGGCGTATGCTTGTAAAACAAGCTAATGAGACTTTAGATGAGGCTAAGGCTGCGCTCAAAGCATAGCGCATAAAGGCTACAAAAACGCGTCGGAAGGCAGAATACGCTATTGCTGTTGCTTATAGGCGATACTTCGGATAGTTCGTAATGACCTAAGGGTGTTGCTGTTTCGGGAGCCCGAGTTTCCTAACTGTCGCGATACCAACATGGAAGCGCCATAATCATGACAATTATCTATTCCAACTCCATATTGCAGTTTACAAATAGCGTTTCTAGATTTTCTCATCAAACTCTCAAGGGCTACGTTCTCAGTTACACTAAGAAAAATCAAAAAGGAGAAACCCAGTGAAAGAGACTACGACTCTTTTGAATCTCAGTCCAAATGCAGTCTATTCGGTCGAATAGTAATTCCACTGACCCCGAAGACAGTTTTAAAGGGTCTACCCTCGTCCGAGAGGTAAGTGAAATAGCATTTATCCATTGCCTCGTCCAATGCAACAGTAATTCCATCCTTCTCGCCATTAGCCGCATATGAAGCTACTCGTGCATGTTCGAACCACGGCCTTGCACCATTCCAGTCCTTACGCTTTTGATACACGATGCCGATTGAAATATTTATCCAGATAGTGCGTTCCTCATGCCAGCCAAATACACATTCAGCTTTGCGTCCAATTTCCCGAAATAGTTCTGATGCCTCGCTCCCAAGGCCTGCTTTAAGAACATTAGCGGCAAGTTCTAGAGAAGCTTCCATTATCTCTAGGCTCTCAAGACGTTTTTTCTCCCACTTGTAAGTTCTAAAGATGTTTTTAACTGCTTCAATACCTTCCATAAAGGCCGCAACCTCTTGCTCATTCGTCTCTAGCTCGTTGTAAAATTTCAAGAGCTCACTTCTGGCCCGCAGATTATGGATCACGAGGGTATCGTGCTTGCGCCCACAGCGGTCGATAATTGTTTTGAGGAATCCTTCAAAGGCCAGAGCGTCCTCTGGGCGATTCCAGCCATTTAAAAGCTCCACGACCTGCATAATAAACTGTTGAGTGCGTCGATGGTGAACGCCGAATTTTGTGATATGCTGTCGGCATAACTTCTCGATGACTTTGTTGGCGTCAGTTATCCGGCCTTGTCCGGCGTAGAAAGAAGCTAGTTCAAATGCCGCCTTTCTAGCGTTTTCATGCGTCGGCCCTAACATGTGCCCATAACCTTCGAGAGCTCTAAGAAACTTCTCTTCCGCCATCGCATGATCGCTATGGCTAGCATGGCTCCGCGCCGAGCCAAAAAGAGCGGTCCGGTTTGATCTTGAGTGGCCTTCCCAACTAAAGGGGATCTCGGGCACTTCATCTTCATCCTCGGATGAAGAGTTCGACGATATAGATAGAACTTCTCTATCAAAGCTTCGGCGTTGTGGGCCACCGGACGAGAGAACACCCCGCGGTGATGCGGCGGAGTCACTGGGGGTTTCGTAACCAACTTCACCAGGCGTTTCCACCACTTTGAGGCGTCAGAAAATCCTGTCTGAGGCCCTAAGGCTTACTCACAGATGACTTCGGAACTCGTGCGGGCCTTCTTTGACCTGAGTGCGCTTTTTTGTGCCTGTGATGTGTTCCATTGCAACCCGCCAAAGTTGAAGATGGTGTCTTTCCCCTCCTCCCTCTTCCTCTTGGCGGCCTTCTCCGTCATCCATTGGGCATATTGACCTGGTAAGTTTTTCTGCCAGCCCCAAGACTTGAACGTCTCTTTGTACAACTTTTGCCTAGAGAGAAGATTAGTGAATCCACATTCAATACGAGCTTCAATTATCTCACGATGCCGCAAACGAATGTTTGTCTTTCATGATGTGCATAACTTCTTCAAGACTTTTGTCATTTTCCAAATATAAAACTCTTATTTCTTCCTTGTGCTTCTCCCAGTCCAATCCTGAGTATTTCGACCGCCGTAAGACTCTTCTCGGTTGTCTACCAGAACCTGCTGACTGCTGAAGCCGATGCTGGGCGTCCGGATCGTCTGTCATGACAACATCATTTGAAGAATGATGAGTATTGGTACTACTAAACATAGTTGGTGCGTGCGGTGTAGTTGTAGTTATTTGGTCAGTAGGCTGGGAAGATTGAAATGTGATGGGCTGTAGTAGACCGGGCGGATTGGAAGAACTCGAGGGTGCTGGAATAAAGCCATCTAACACGGGGGGTGCACACCAAGGGTACTCATGTGAATTATGAACAGAATCCATGGGATTTATAATTTGGCCTAGTTATTCAAGCTAAGCTCCCTCGAAAACAGTACAGAGGATCACGATAAGTTTATGCTAGGAAAGGGCACGTCATTTATATTTATTTGAAGACGAGGCTGAGCCCCGACATTAGCACCGCTAAGCTGCGGTCGCAAAAGGTCGCAAAAGTTCCCAAAAGACCCCCGCCGTGCGCTGCGCCTAGGCAGCAATCCGTAATGTGTGGTGCAAGGCGCCAAACACATTGGCGACACCACTTTGTCAATTGGGTGCCGCACACAAAATCCCAAAAGTTCCTAAAAAGGTCGGTGTGGCTTCTTGTTATCCCTTAATCCGTCGGGTTCCGTAGAGTATGTGGTCTGTGCGCGAGCACCAACCATTTGATTACGCCTCGCAATCATGCAGGAACGACGCCTGCTGGCAGCCTCATATTGAGCGACTCAACTCCAAAGGATGTGTTTGTGTAGAGATTTCGTGTGAGAATTAAGCAATGTCAAAGGCTTTAAATATTTGAGCACGGCTATCGAATCTAGTTAATCTAATTGGCTGGCGCTTATCGATAAGCTACGGACCCAAATCGACGGGTTAAGGCAACTCGCTTCCAGATAAGAGCCTCCCACATCAAATATCGTCTTTATATACAAATCCTTATACAAATTGAATATAATCATATGCGCAGTACTATTTTATACTCAAAAATATATAAAGCTCTATTTCTTACTAGCTTCTCTATCACCAAGTCTCGGCAGGTATCACCTGCTCGGGTTGCGATCCTATTGAGCTAAAAGGACGGTGCGATGAGGGCGTGGCAGGCGAAGGCCGTGCTCAATCATCCGACGAACTTCCTCCTTACCAACCACACCCCGCCCAGCCGTAGTGTAAGGCGACGCAGATCTGCCAAGCACGGTGGGAGGAAGCCTTGGGTTTATAGTAAAGAAATAGAGTTAAGAAAGTATGTGCATATGATTATATTCGATTTATATTCGAATCTGTATACAAAGACGATATTTTGATGTGGAAGGACCTTATCCTCCCTAGTGCAACGCCACAAAGATCCTGCAAATTTCGAAGAGCCTAGAATCCGCTCCCAATTGGTGGACTATATGAAACCGCACAAAAGTTCTCGTAAATACCCGAGCACACCGGCCTATCAGAAAGACCAAATGATCGAAATAACAGAAGATCTCAAAAGTTCTACTCAATGCCTTAAACGAGAGCGCTGGTTTCTCGTGTCACACTCTTTTTGCGGCTAACCAGACACTGCAGAAGAGCGCCCAAACGAGTCTTAGCTACCTGCAAATGTCTTCGAAACACGACCATATCATAGGATGCTCGGCGAAATTATACAGAAGTTCTCAAAAATCCCATTATTCTTAAAATTTTGTCCTGCTGACGTCTCAATTTCCTTCCGCTTCTCTTATGGTTGGCCCTAGCGACGCTCAGCCTGGCGCCGATAATGCGTGTGAGAATTAGAGGTGATGCAACAAAAGTTCCCTAAAGACTGGTGTGGAAGAGACAAAGCTGGCAATATAAATAAGCATTGTGGTAGAAGCTTAACAGTAACAGTCCAGACGAAGCATTACCATTTCCTTAGGGAACCAATATACCTTTTCTTTCTCTTTGTCGTACTTCTATAAAGACCCAGTATCGTTCTCACAAAGACTGCCTCGGCGTAGAAGACCTAGAAATTCTCTTCGCTCATTTAAAGGATCTCGGGCGTGACAGGAAGCTTATGGCGCAAACGAATTCTGAAGACTCATCCTATCCGCAGATAAAGGTTTTTAGAGTTCTTGCAGATGTTGCAATCATCATGGTGGACTCAAACTGACATGACCTTTCAGCAGTCAGACAAAGAAATAAAAGACGAATTTAGCAGTACGAAGGGCAATAGTCCAACATATTCCCGAATTCGGCGTGAGTGGCTCACACATAAAACAGCCACACGTGTGCCAGGTAGCGAGGCCTCCTCTACCTCCAAGTCTGTCATGATGCAGCGGTGGTTCCAGGAACCAATGCGAAAGCAGCCTTACAACAACATTGCGGCAGTTGTCGCTGCCCAGTATATAGGTCGAGATGGATCGGGTACCCAGGGCCACACTGGTTCAACGGATGGTCAGACGATTGGAGGAAGTAACGTGTCCGGGAATGCAAAATAGCATGGACACATTTGGGTCCATTTTCATGGTATGGATATTGTTGGATTGGCGGCAATTTGGCGTGGCGTGGCTGGATCTGGATCTACTGATCAAATTGGTGGCGCGGAGTGGATCTTAAAGCTCTAGAGCTCCTGGAGCGCCAGTTCTATACTCGATCAGAAGGATGCTAAGGAGGGAGAATCAATGAGGTGTCAAAGCATGATGTAGAGCCAATCGGAAGAGTCGTATAATGACTCGAAGTTCCGAAATACGAGTCTTTTCCTTATAATCTAGGAAGCCTGCTTATCTTCCTTCCCTTTTTACTGCCTTCCTCCATAGTTATATTGGACATCATAGATACGGTTAAGAAAGTTTTCCATCTGCGCAGCAAGCCCAAAACTCATAATGCAAGTTAGACGGTCCTGCACAAGGTATATATAGTACGCCACAATACAAATCATTCCGCATTAAGACGACATCTATCCTTCGTCTGGCAAAATTCGTCCTACGGTTATCGATAAGAGCAAAGCCAATAGAACCAATCGGATTAAGTTGAGATGCCCAATTACAGACCTGCGGAGGATAGGCCGGATAGGCCTCTCGGATAATAGACCTATCAGCTGATAATATCCGGAGACTATCCGGATAGTCTCCGGATAGTCTTGGCAAAAACCCCTAATATGCTTATACTTGTAATACACCCCCCAATATTAAATAAATAAATATTCTATTAGTATAGATTTATAGAGCTTGTAAAGCGCTTTAAAATGGTACCACTTTTATCTAAATCTCCTAAGGATAAGTAATATTATAGATATAAAGCTTACAAGAGCTCTGCAGAATAAGGCTTAGGGGGAGCCCCGCATGGAGCTCTACCAAAGCTCGGCAAAAGCTCTACACGAAGCTCTGCACGAAGCTCTGCGGAGGCTCTGCACGAAGCTCTGCGTACGGAGGCTCTGCACCAAGCTCTGCGTACGGAGGCTCTGCGCGAAGCTCTGCGGAGGCTCTGCATGAAGCTCTGCATGAAGCTCTGCGTACGACGGTTCTGCGTACAACGGCTCTACCACGGAGGCTCTATATAAAAGCTTCGTGTAGAGCTTCGTGTAGAGCTTCGTGCAGAGCTTCATGCAGAGCCTCCGCAGAGCTTCGCGCAGAGCCTCCGTACGCAGAGCTTGGCGCGATAACCTTATATATCTAGTTATATAAGGCCGTACCCCCATCTATTTTAACATCCGTTAATAGCGAGAATAATTAGCCTAGCCCCCTTACTATAATCTAGCTAAACTAATGCGGGTATAGTAGTAATCTGTTCTATACCCTATATAAATAGAAAGTTTACTTATAGCAGTTAGAAGATTAGCTCTACCTTAATTACAAAGTCTTTTACCTATATTTAGTAATATATAATAACTCCTAGGAATACTTAGGCGGATATTATATCTTTATAATCTTTCTAGTAAATAATCTTTATAACTTTTAACTCTTTTAAATATCGTCCCTTTCTATTATAGTAGTAACTAACTACTATAATCTTATCTTTATAGAAGTAAGACTTTACGCCTAAAATTATATACCTAGCTTATTCTAAATCTATAAGCACTCCGTCTAGCTATATAATATATATTAGAATATATCTACGCATACCTAAAAGACTCTTCTTCCTACTATACACTATCTATAGGCCTTTTACTATAATATTATCTAGAAATAGTAAGGTATAGTATAGAATATATTGTTCTAAAATCTTAGTAATTATCTACACGAACTAGGCTATAGAATTTATACTTTTTATAACTACTATTATTTATTATAAAAGTTATAAAGATATTATAAAAGCCATTAGGTTTCTACTTTCTATATCTAGCTCTAATTAGTTATAGCTAGAAAAAAGGTCCACTAAAAATATAACCTTATACCCTAAAACTCCTTAAAAAACCTATTAGTATATAATAGTAGATTTACGTCCCTAATAGTTACTTAGTTAATATTTATTACCGCATTAATTAGTTAGTACTTTTTATATTCCTTCTTACTTATTAAGAACTATAGGTTTTTATATAGGCTTTTATAATATTATAAAGTCCCTTAAGCTAGTTTTTCTTATAATATATTTATTACTTCTCCTTATAGGGCCCTTAGTATAGAAAAGTTTAGTATTTACTATACTTTATACGGCACGGTCTTAATCTTTAGTAGTAGAGTTATATCCCTACTAATACAGCCTATCTTAGAGAACTCCTATACTAGAGCCTTTTCTTAGTTAAATAATATAGCCTTAATGTTTGTATCAACTTAATAATATAAGTGAGTTATGTCTAGGGGGACGAAATATATATAGTATCGTATGCTCTTTTGGATAGTGGTAACTGCCAATTCTATTAAGGTAGACTACATAGTCTATCTACTAACGCGCCTCCCCCCTAATTAGTTAGCACTTTATAAATAAGTAGTTGGTGTACCAAACGCGTAGTTACGCGTTTGGTATACCACGTGCTATAATTATACACTGGCGGCACTTAAAGATAGACCCACTTGTATATAGCCCCCGTAATTGCTTTAATAGAACCGTAGAATATAAATGAAATACATAGGAAATCCCTCCTAAGGTGCCTTCTGGGCTGCCTTCTAAGCGGTGCTCTAAGCTAGCTATAAGTCCTATTTACGGTCTGTAGAATAAACTGTACGGCCTTCTAATAGGCTGTAAATAAACTATACGGCCTTCCGACGGGCCGTAAATAAACTATAAGTGCTCTGTTAGTCTCGTTCCACCTATTTTATAACCTTTAGATTAAGCTTATTTATATTAATTAGGGGTTTAAGAGCTTAGCACGGCTTTGCCTTAGTTATAGCGTCTACTAGGTTATCTTCACCGCTAATCTATTTAACCTCCGTAATCTTATGTCGTTTATAGGCCTTTACTGCGGGCCATAAGGGTTTTATGATTAACATCATATGCAGTTACGGCGGCACGAATAGTTCGAAATTAACCGTTGCGATACGCGTTTAGGGCAAGCAGGCATCTACCCTCTTTTTCTAAAGTTAATAAAGGCATTGCGTTATAAGTTATTAAAGAAGTAAGATCTATTGTATAGTATATGCGAAAAGTGGGCAATTCGCTTATGTGGGTAACTCGCTTATAGAATACGTTACTACTTGTAGCACTTAATACACCTTATTTAATATATATAGCACGTCCTCCCTTATAACCTTAAGCTGGTCTTTTACTGGCTTATTCTTGTTAAGAACGCGTATAAAGTAGACAGGTGCGGGGGAGGAAGAAGGATTTTCCTATATGATTAGTAGCTGGTTAATGGAGGAAGGGCAGAAACCTACAGTTATGACGTCATATATCGCGACTCTTTGCTTAACTCCCTCAAAAAAAATATGTGTTTTTAGTGGTGGCCTTCTGCAGTATCTCATCGGCATCGCAATATTGACGCGTTTTGGTGAGGCTTGCTAACAAAATCACGCTAGCTAGGGTGCCTGCAGCATGCTAACCCAGGCAGGAGCGCCCAAAGCGCCCAATACGAAAAGTCTCTT
>Ga0307515_10006194_pt1 | contig 24022 bp, 20 predicted proteins | sample 17_EM_MG_FD_194513 | JGI IMG/M metagenome (GOLD analysis project Ga0307515, IMG submission 194513) | Populus trichocarpa ectomycorrhiza microbial communities from riparian zone in the Pacific Northwest, United States - 17_EM | ecosystem: Host-associated > Plants > Roots > Unclassified | place... | reverse complement strand
CCCAAAAAACATATAAGAAGAAAAATGAAGAGAGACAAAATACCTTAGGATAAGAAGAGAAGAGAATGCTTGATCACATGTGAGAAAGAGAGAGAGAGAGAGAGAGAGAGAGAGAGAGAAATGGGTTTGTGAGAGAAGAAGAGAGAAGTAGATGAAGTGTCATGATTCCGATCTTTTATTTTAGTTTTTACTGACAAGATTATCGACAGACAATTAATATTAAAATTTGTAATATTTCAGTCGGTGATTCTGTTTGTAAAGTCAAATGGAAATTTTTAACTTGCACAAAAACTTTAAAAAATCCCCTTCAAACATTACTAATGACTTTTCATTTCATCAATGATTTCGTTAGGAAAAAAAGTGAATAATCAAAAGATCATTAATTATCACCGTATTGAGAAGTCAACATTTCTCATGATCTCTAGAATATACCGGTGGGCAAATTCCATCGATATACTCGTATGTAATGAACATCATGAACAATGTCATTAAGAAGTGAACAGTTCTCATAGTTTTTGAAATATACTGACAGACACATTCCGTCGGTATACCCGTATATAATGAACACCGTGAATAGTGCGAGGGTGAAGAGGCACAATTCCTATGGTCTCTAAAATATACTGACAGACACATTCTATCATATACCCACATGTAATGAACACCGTGTATAGTGTCATTGAGAAGTAAATAATTCTCATGGTTTCTAGAATATCCATATGTAATGAACATCATGAACAATGTCAGGGTGAAGGGGAACAATTCTTATGGTCTCTAGAATATACCGACGAATACATTCCTTCGGTATACCCCTATGTAATGAACACCGTGATTAGTGCTAGGGTGAAGGGGTACAGTTTCTATGGTTTCTAAAATATATCAACAGACACATTCCATTGGTATACTCATATGTAATGAACATCGTGAACAATGTCAGGGTGAAGGGGAACAATTCCTATGGTCTCTAGAATATACCGATAGACACATTTCATCGATATACCCATATGTAAATAGTGAATAGTGTCAGGGTCAAGGGGAATAGTTCCCATGGTCTCTAGAATATATCGACAAACACATTCCGTCCGTATACCCGTATGTAATAAATACCATGAACAATGTCAAGGTAAAGGGGCACAATCAAGGTTGTCAAAAACACATTTTTGACACGGCACGAAAAATACAAAATAAACTCGGATTGTAAAATCGTATGAAATTTTTTTTTCATACATAGTTCAAGCACCTTAAAATACATGGTTCAAATAAAAATTCATACATAGTTCAAACATCTTCAAATACATGGTTCAAATAGAAATTCATACATAATTTAAGTAACTTTTCATTAACTAACAATTAACAAACTTAAAACAAACAATTTGCTGGTGTGATATGTAAACTAAAACTAGCTTCATTGCCTTCATCTTTCTCATTATTCCTCAGACATTCATTAATATCATTATCATTAAGAGGATTATTAGTGTCACTACTAGTACCAACATCAATATTGTCAATGTTCTTTAATTCAAAACTCCTTGAATTCTCTAGATTATCATCAATTTGAATCTCTAAATCATCTCCAGTACCATGACTCTCCATTTCAGCATCATTAGGAATTTCTTTTGCATCACTTTCATCTTTTTTACCATTTTTTCTTTGTGTTACACTGTCAATGACACCAAACAAATCAAAGTTTGATGAACCATCATGTTTTTCTCCCTCGGTTATCCAATCATCATCAAATAAAAGATCATCTAAAACTACACCAAAATCATCAGCTTGCTTTTAAACTTGGTTGTCATTCAATTTAAGATTGCACATTACAAATACCAAGTCATTCATTTTTTTTCTAGTGCAAGTGATTTCTTTGTTTTATATGAAACTAAATAAACAATTCAAATTTATATGATTCTTATCAAATATTTCAACATTGAAAATAATAAGATAAAAAAACTCACCATTTCAAATGCATTCTAGATACGATCATATCTAGATGAAGTACAAGTCAAGCTTAGAACTCGGATTGCAAACCTTTATAATTCTAGACATTCATCTCCATCAGAATCCCACCATAGAGCTAAAGGTTTTTTATCCCCTGTTGTATTGGCAGCCTCAATGCCAAACAACCCTTTTGCATCATTGAATGATTCAAGTTGTAAGTTAATTTTGCACCTTTCAATGACATCATCCTTTTTAAGCATTAATATAATCCAATTTTAATGTTAGCATTAACCTTAAAATTAGGATTATAATGATAATGAGGATTCAAATAATGAGTTGTTGCATGTAAAGGTCTATGAAGTTGAAGTTCCCATCTTGTATCAACAATGTTCTATATAGGTATATAACTAAAAAAAAAAAAACAATAAAATATCATTACAATCTAGAAAAATCTCAATTGAAAGTATCTCTCCAAAGACATTCATATTAATAGACGACAACATGTGAAATAAATAATTAGCAAGATAGATACCTTTTTTTCATAGAACCAAACTTCACTTGTATCTTCTCTTTTGCTCGGTCCATTACTTTATATACAAAATTCATAGCTGGTTTCTCATCTAAATCAACTAACCGAAGCACTTTAATTAGAGGGTATGCTGTCTTAATACATATAGTGACATCATGCCAAAACCTATTGTCTAAAACATAGTTTTGAATACGTTTTCCTTCTTCTATTCTTGAAAACTTATATGACCTTCACTGTTTGGAAGTAAATATAATCATCAACTATATTTTATGATAATTCAAACATCTTAGAGTCAAATATGCAGTAGTAAACCGAGTGTCAGCAAACATAATCAAATCCTTTCCTTTTGTAAAATATCTTAGCATGGAAATAAGAATAGTTCTTGAATAAATATATAAGGTGATTCTCCTCCCCTTAGCAATAGTTACTTGATGAACCTCTAACTTCTTCTCAAAATCTTCCAATATCATGTCAATACAATGGGCAGCACATGGTGTCCAAAACAACCTATTTCTTTTTTTCATCAATAATTGTCATGCTGACTTATAATTTGCAGTATTATCGATGATTATTTACACAACATTTTCCTCCTTTATCCTCTTCACAATGACATCCAACATCTCAAATAGCTTATCAACAATCTTGGACATATTAAAAGTATCCACCGATGACAAAACAATTATCCCTTTAGGACTATTAACCAAAAAAATTACAAATACAATGTCTTTTTTATCTGTCCATCCATTAGACATTATTGAACAACCTGTTTTTTTTTTTTTTCAATTCTAGCTTGTACTCCTCAAGCAAGTTCATTGCTTGATCCACTTCTTGCTTCAAATACTTCTCTCTAATATCATGGTAAGATGGAGGCTTCAAATATAACCCATGCTTTGCAACCAATTCAAGTGCCTTAAAAAACTTAAGGTTTTTTACATAGTTAAATGGAATTGCACTAGTGTAGAAAAACCTTGCAATTTGTCGACATGCTTCTTCTCTAATTTCCTTTTTTAGCAATTGATTTAGGGTTGTTTGTGTACTTCCACTCCCATTAATTTCTATCATTTAGTCATCATCATCTTTTCCAATATATTGATGAGCCTTTTTTTTTTCCAGTTACTTCTAGATTTTTCACCAAAACACCTAAAATCATCTGCTTAACATTTTCTAGTACTTGTTGGCATGGCTCAAAATCCTTACGAGTGCAAGCCAAATGATTTTTGGAATGAAAAATACCTCCACTCATAATTTTTTGACAATACTTGCAATGAACTTTTATAGAATTCTTATCAATATTTATATCATGTTGCCATCCCACATTAAGCCTATTACGAGAAGAATTTTTTTCTAGATGCCATATGTTCAACAATTCAAGAATCAATTCAAATTAGCCTTGTAATCAATACAAACATTATATGATTCTAATTAAATTTTAGTTAAGAAAAAAAGAAGTATTATAATACATGTGACAAAATGAATGAATAGGTTGAAGGAAATGCAAACAAAATAAGATATTGACAGAAATAAATTGGCATGTAGCTTGGTTTTTTCTATGCTAGACAAAGGCAAGTGGACTTAAGTATCATTTCTATTATTAGTGGCTTGGGATTCTAGAATAGAAGTGCTGGTTTGTTAATAATTTCTTCATTCCAAACAAAAAAGAATTCTAAATCCAGACACGTTTTTTCATCTAATCTAAAACTATAGGTAGGCTAAAATGAGAAAAGACTACATGAGGGACATACTTTTCAGATGGTTTTCTATGTTATACATAACAATTCATATAATCCAGAAGCATGCATAAAGAACTCACAAAATTAAAGCAATAAGATTATAAGATTATTTAATAGATAGGAGTGCATATTATCTAGAAGAAAGAAAGTAAAACTTGCATCCATACTGTGTTGCAAAAGTGCTAGTTTTGTTGATTAGACAGACCATAAAATTACTAAAAATGGAAATAGTTGGTAAATTCAAAATTCATGACTCTTTGGTTTAATTCTATTTTAATTTCTTATAACTCAAATCTCTTACAAGAACAACAGGGTTCTTTAAAAATTTAGAGCTTTGTTGTTCTTGTAAATCATTTACTATTTCTCCATCTCCAAAGTTTCCAAACCGTGACTCCAATAAATGACCTTGAGTTCCAAAATCAAACATAATAGATTTTGTTGTTGAGATATATTTGCATGTCGAATGTACAAGAATAACATGTATAAGAGAATGAGGACTAAATAAAACAATTTACTCTCTCTTATGTGTTTAGATGTTTAAAGGGGCATGATGACTAAACCTGATGGATATCCATCTTAACGTAGTCAATGCAATCATTGATATCATCCATACTAGCTTACTAATGTGACATTGAAGCTTAAATTCTCATAAGAAAAATATTTAAACAAATCTGATTACAAGTTACAAAGCCATAGTTTTATCATCTCTTCGAATGTATGGTTCAATTTCTTCTACCAGCTCTTGGGTCAAAGATCCTAACTGCTGCTAGTAGATTTATTTTTTAATTCTTTATCAGAGGAGTTTTACTTTGGAAGCTCAACTATTGTTCTTAAATCATCCACAAGTCAAAACCTAGAATTGAATCGAAAAGAGAAAAAGTTCTCATTGGAGGAGGGGAAGGGTTTGTTTGGCATTAAAATGAGCAAGGGAAGAAACTAAGGAAAACAAAAAATTCCTATTTGTTTCTTTAGACGAAGTGGAAATGACAATAAAAGGGTTTGAAACTAATATTTTCATACCAGAATCTAATCTTTTTTGGATAAGTCATCCACTTTTAAACTTTTGTACGTGTTATAAGAAATCAAGATCACTCAATTACTTTGACCCCCCCCCCCCGCGTAATTAATTAGTTTCCCTAGTAGTCATCAACTAAGAAAACTAATTCAGAAGCTTCATATACAAAAAACTTCAAAGTTGCAGATCACTCATTGGCAGGTTGTAATTTGCAGATATAATTCTTTTCCACCCAGATTGATTGACTTGCTTCAAGGAGTACAAGTCAGTAAAGAATTGGAGAATGGAGAGGATGTCTTCGTCCGTCAGTGAGTGAATAAAAAAAAGAGGGCTGAAGGTTAAAGAGAGGCAGATTGTAGATTGTAATGATGGTTTGTATTGGAACACTAGATGGACTTTGAGAAAAAGAGGCTAGGTTTTTGAATTTTTGGTGCAATTACTACTATATATATATATACCTTATAAACTCATAAAACCGAGTTCAAAATAGTGATTTTACACGATTTAATATGATTTTATCACTTTTTGAGTTCTTAAGCCGATTTAACACGATAAACATATATTACCTCGTAAAATCATATGATTTTACAAGTCAACTCATGATTTTAACATTAGACACAGTTCCTATGGTCTCTGAAATATACTAATGGACACATTCCGTCTGTATACCTGTATGCAATAAACATCGTGAATAGTGTCAGGGCAAAGGGGAATAGTTCTCATGGTCTCTGAAATATACCGACGAATGCATTCTATTAGTATACCCTTATGTAATGAACATTGTGAACAGTGTCAGAGTGAAGGGGAATATACCGATGAATACATTCGGTCAGGATACCCGTATGTAATGTACACAATCTGTCGGTATTTCCATCAATGTAAAACAATGTCTGATGCCAAATTTTATTTGTGTTTTCTATTTATCTATTTTTCAAATACTTAAATTCACAACTTGTTAGCATGAATATCTTGTTATTTTTCATATAGTATGGACAGTTTTCCATGTGTGCTCCAACTAGAAACCATTCCATAAGCTGGAAAATCATTGAAAGACCAAATCAAAGTTGCTTTTATTAGAAAATTTTATTTTCTTGATACATCATAATTCAAAGCCTTGGATGACCACAAGTACTTCAACTCATTAATCAATGGTCGTAGACAAACATCTATATTCTGACTTGGACTATTAGGATCGATTATGATCATAGATAAAAACATGAACTCCGGCCTCAAACACATCCCCGATGACAATTTGTAAACCGTGAGTATCATTGACCAACAAGAATAAAGAGCAGCAAATGACCCGAATGGATTGAATCTATTTATATATAACCCAAGATGCACGTTCTTTGTCTCCATTAAAAACTGAGGATGCACACTGTTAAAGTGTTTTCAACCTTCACCATCAGAAGGGTGCACCATCATTCCATCCACTGTATCATGTGATTGGTGCGATGTCATATGCGTAGTAGTCTTTAGTGGCATGAATAATCTCTGCAATCTAAGTGTAATTAGGAAGCATCTAGGTTTTCTATGTGTGACAAGAGTCCTTCCCCTACCAGTTATGGGTTTATAACGAGAATGCCCACATGTTCTGCACTCGGTCATCTCTGTATTTTCAAGGTAGTATAACATGCAGAAGTGTGAACACATGTCAATTTTCTACTATCCTAGACCTAGAGGTTTTATCATGGACTTAGCAACATAAAAGTTCTGTTTTAGCCTATTCCCTTCAGGTGAAATGCTTCTCGTCCATTTGACAATTCTGTTATAACTAACCTTACTTAACCCATGATCTGACTTGATGCTAAACACATGTGCAACGACCAATAATTTATTATGATTTGTGCAACCATCCCATAATGGTTCGTCAAAATCTTTCAAAAGATCAAAAAACATGGTCGCGTCTGCATTAGATTCTTTATCTATGATTTACTTACTTAAAGTGGATAATCCTTAATAAAAAAGGGTAGATTTACTTACTTAAAGTAGATAATCCTTAATAAAATTTGAATCAGAATACAAATGCTGATAAACTGAGTGTTATGATGGCCATATTTGTTGTGAGAGGATGAATCGTGTTGAGATTGGGGGGGTGTTGTTTTGTTGCATTAAAAAAATGCATAAGAAAGAAGGAGAAATGAGGGGGGGTCGTTCGCCAAGTCATAAATTAAATATCACTGACGACATTATCAATGGAATTATTTTGTCAGTCATTATGTCGGTAAAAATATCACATCACCATACGAATTGTCCTTTTGAATTCCAATGTAATACCCTCTGTCATTCCCTCGGTATATATCAACATAATTGTTTTATCGATAATTACCGATGGATACAGGGATGGAAAATTATATCAGTAAAAATCATCGCAATATAACAATATAATTTTTCTATTAATGTTTCTATATATATTTGTCAATTTATTGATAGTGATTAAGGTAAAAATCAATACCAAAGTATCCACGCAATCTCCTTTTTCTGGAGATTTTGAGGACATTGTTTATGAACACTATTATATGCTGGAAAGAAAGCTGGGGATGTCATCGAAGCCAAACATGAACACTATTATATGCTGGAAAGAAAGCTGGGGATGTCATCGAAGCCAAACAAGCAATACAGGACCGAAAAAAGGAAAAAGAAAAGGTCATATAGGAGGGACCGTGAGAATACAAGTGTCGATTTTCAAATTCATGTACAATTTTACATGAGCCCCACGCAAATAAATGTAATCCAACGATCTTTACATTTTAGGAAAGGTAAAACAAATTGTTTCGTTCCGCAAGGAAAAGATATAATCAAGACTGAAAAGAAGTGAAATTAATGCTGGATTTGTAATCAAAGATGAATTTTAATTCAAGAATTGTCTTAGCTAGTATGTAGCTTTCCTGCCAACCACCCACCAACCAAATTAGGAGTCCATATCACCTGTAATTTCTTCAATTTCCATAACACCATAATTATCAACAAAAGAGAGTACAGATAGAATTAATGGGAAAAAAGACAAACGATGGGAGTCTAAAACCAGAACAACCAGAGAGTTTCTGATTTTCTCTTGCAGTCTAAAATCTAAGAAACTACAAGCAAAAAGTTATCCTCTGACTACACTCAAAACACTTATAACCAAAGGATAATGTTCCACTTAAAAAGAAAAAAGTCATCAACTACTCCATGCCATATCTAAATTCCCAGAAATTAATTCGACTGTTCTTACTCGTACTTGTAGTGAATCTTCTTTGCTAATCTTCAAATCCAACTCTCTCCCAAACTGCATTTCTCACCTGGCGCAAGTCCCTCCCTTTCAAGGTCCTTCCGATCCCTTCATGAACAGAAAAGGAGGCTCCTCTCCTCCTAGCTAAATATTCATGTGGAGGCACTCTACCATCTAGATCATCATCATCATCATGGTCAGAATCATCATCAAGCTGATAAATACTATTTTCATTCTCTTTCCTTTGATGATCGCTATAAATCTTGGACCAATCCGGTATGTTCACGGGCAACGATGCACACGTCACCGGGGCTAGGTCCTTGGCCATTTCGACCTTCCTTGGAGCTTTCTTTGATGAACGAGAACTTGGTATCGTTTTCCTGCTCTCCAACGATGAAACAACGTTGGAATTATAAACATCATCCTCATCGAACTCAAAAACTTTGTCATGAGCAGTGATTGTATTATTACCACTCCCCAGAGTAGGGTAGATGTAGTTAGCTCTTGCGTTGAAAAACTTCTTTGATGCCATTGACAATAAACCAGAGAAAGAGGGGCTCGAAATGAAATGGCTTAGATAGGAGAAGATGAGTTTTCTCTTCGTCAACACCGTCCTGCAATTTCTGGATAGTGTTGTTGTAAGTTTTATAATTATAATGGATAAGCTCTCTTTATGTATGTAAGTTACCATAAGATGCCATGTGAGAAACGCTTGAATAAGAGCATCCTCTCGTGCTTACCGTGAGCTGCTCGTTTCTTTGGTACGTGAAATGACTAAAATTTCACTAAAAAACAACAGTGGTCCGGTTTGGGAAGCGTGTTTTGAGCGATTGGATGGACACCCACACGGAGTAGAGTGGCACGCTGGAAAGTTTTTTTAATGAATTAAATCCTTTATTGTCTATTTACACGAAATGGACAAGCAGGATAATTTTTTTAATGCTGGTAGAATATATCCTTTCAATAGGACACGTGGGCCAATGAGATCACTCTGGTCTATTGATCTGAATTCATTGGTGGTTCCGGGCGGGCTCTGGGCGAAGTCAAGTTGTGGGGTTAAACTTCCCATCACAGTCTTAATAAAGATCAAAATGTCCTTATCTTGACACGTCATGTACGGTTTTTTTCTTTGGTTTCTGTTTCTGTGGGGTCAACTTCCCATCAGAGTCTTAATAAAGCGGAAATAGAAGTTTTTTTGGGTTTTTTAAGGCTGTGAAAAATAATTTAGTAAAGTAGCATAATAAAAAATATAATTGGGATATAGAAGGTGTTTGGGTCTGCTGCTGCGGCTGCGGTTGGCATCAAAAGTTATTTTAAAGTGTTTGATTACTGCTAACCACACTTTTTTTCACGGCCCCGCTTCAAAATTAAGGTTAGACCTCAGTTTTTGAAAAGCAGAAAACAATTGCTTTTTGTTGCCGTGTTCTCCTCTCTTTCACCGACACTGTATAATTTTAATTAACATTGCAAAACTTTCTCGTTGGAGAGCCCATCTTCCCCTCTGTTCCTAATTTGTTTTGATTTCTTTGGCCTCGACGACAATTCTGTTGAACACCTTATCCTCATCCAAGATCCTTTCCAAACAATTCAAGTGGTCTGAGTTCACCATGTGCAATGGGTCCTTTGATTCCATTGGATCCTTTCCAAAAGTTTCCCTCAGTTTTTCTTTTAGCTCGTCGATGTTGAGGAGGTAAACATATTTTTTTGCCCATTATCCAGTAGCCATCTTTTAATCAACAGCAGCTGTGCTCTCTCCTCCAAGTTCTAGGACAACTGCTGTGAGATGCTTCGTTGCACTGGTAATCACATCCTAATCTTGTGTTGTTTTTAGGCCGAGGGAGAAAGAAAACGAAGAAGAGGCAAATGGGGAACTGAAGGGAAGAGAGGATTTGGTGCTCTACATGGTGGCGGTTGGTTTTGGAAATTTACAGATTTTTATCCGTGATTGAAAACGATGCCCTTTAAAAACAAGTATAAATACAAATTAAACATGCTTGGTTTTCATTGGTTGGTGAAAATTCAGACAAGTTTTTATGTAATAATGGAAACTAAACATATATTGCTTATGCTATTATAATTTATTTGTATAAAGCTTTTTTATTGAGTGGTTATATTTAGAGGTAATTTTTGTTAGAGATAAAAATATATCTATATATATATGTTTATTTTTTAAAAAATTAAATATGTGGACGTTTAGTTGTATCAATGGCACTATATAACTATATTAGAAGGAAATCGCAAGATAATGAGGTTTTTTCCGAGTATGATCGCAATTCCAATTTCATTCCAGATGATTTTTTACCTGATATTGTACCTCGCTCAGCTATTCAAGAATCGCAGAGGCCTTCATGTATGGGATTTGTACGCGATAGAATTGCAAATACTTTGTTATATATATATATATATGTGTGTGTGTGTGTGTGTGTGTGTGTGTGTGTGTCCTTTTAGGTAATTTTACAATTAAACTTCATACAAAAAGCATATTAACCAAGCACAAGAAATTATTTTTTTTCAACCACAATTTCAACCGCAGTTTTAACCAAACACATCAAAATTTAAAACGAACCTCACAAAAAGTACTTTTTATTAAACTGCTTTTTTAAAACCACAACCACAAAAGCAACCACAATACCAAACAGACTCATAATATAGTTTAACAAGATATAGATGATATATGTGACATGTGAATCGTAAATTTTTCATCTATAACTTCATATAAAATTAAAACTCATAGTCCTTTTTCATTCATTTTCTCTTTTTATTTTTCTTTTTCTCTCTCTCCACACCCACCCGTCCCTTTTCTCTCCCTGCATTCAGCGACCTCCCTTCCTCCCCCTCTCTCGCCATCACGGGTCAATCTATTTCTAGCCAAAACAACCACCTCGATCACTATCACCATTCGCGTTCTACACTTAGAGGTATATTTAATATTTTTTCTCTATTAATTTGATGTAATTTATGCTAATGTATATTAATTTGATTTCATACAATGTTAGAGTTTTGAATTAGGGACTTATTGAAAAATTTAGGGTTTTTTGTAATTAGGTTAATTAGATATAGTTTGAGTTGATAATTAAGTTATTTTATAAAATAATCAATGATTTTGGATAATTAGATATAGATACCCTGAGATATTAATAAGATAGATTTGTGTTCTTTGACAAAATATCTGGTAATTTAGAAATACTATGTTTCCATGGTGGTACCATTGTCAATACCAACAATGATATTTCTTATAATGAAGGAAGCCATGAGTTCCTAACGATGACAATAGATATTTTTTTTTAACAAGTTACCTAGAATATTATGTGATCGACTTGGCCGAAATATATTTGACATAGAAGTTAAAATTACTTGGAGGATGTTGCAAACTAGGGTTAGTCAAGCTTGTTATGTTGGTGTACCAATCTATAATGATGGAAATGTTAATTCAATGTTTAGGTTTGTGAGGATTAATGAGACTAATATGCTAGAGCTCTACTTGAATAATATGTGTTTGGTATTGTGGTAGCTTTTGTGGTTGTGATTTGAAAAAAAATTATTTTATAAAAAGTACTTTTAGTTGAGGTTGGTTTGGTATTTATATATGTTTGGTTAAAATTGTGGTTGAAATTGAGGTTGAATAAAAAGTAGTTTAATGTGTTTGGTTAAACATGCTTTTCAAATTGAGGTTATAAAATAACTAAAGGATATATATATATATATATATATATATATTGATGGTTTTTAATTTAAATATTGTAGATTTAATTACAACTATTACATCATTAAATAAATAATACTTTATATCAAATATTTTTTATTATTCCATTAACTTATCTACAATTTCATCACGTATGAAATTTATCTGATAAGGACTATAGTTTCCATAGTTTTTTTAGCGTGCAACAAAATCAAGTCAAATATCATCAGAAATAAAATTGAAATTGTGATCAAATTCCGCAAATGATACGTCATCATGCGATGTCCTTCTAATTTATGTAGTGTTATTGAATAATATTAAACACTAACTTTTCGAGTAAAACACAATTTAAAAAAATAAAACTTTTTTCACTGGGTCTGACGCGGTCTAATGAACAGTGGAGACACTATTCACGTGAACAGTGCCACGTAAAATTCACCTGGATGTTGTTTACTTCTTGAGGTGAACAGTGCGGAGTGAATTAATTCACTCCGCACTGTTCACCTCAAGAAGTAAACAGTGCCCAGGTGAATTATTCACTTGGCATAGACGCGGCAAAACGAAAAAGCAGCTCTCAGCTGCTTTGCGCAACTGGCGGTTTCAACATAAAATATATGGGTCCCACACAAATAGTAAATTGAGTTTGTATATTACCAAACATGTTGTTTATGCGGTTTGCTTTAAAAGCTAAACCTACCGCGTAAACAAACACCCTCTTAGACCCCATTTGTTTGCTGGAAAGTAGTTTCCTTTTGGAAAGTGAATTCCGGGAAAGTGAATTATTTTCCGATGTTTGATAGTGTAATGGAAAATAAGTTGGAAAACACTTTTCAGTGTTTGGTTATGTCATGGAAAATGAGCCGGAAAATAACTTATTAATGTTTTATTTTTTCAAGTTTATTAAAATAATGAGGAACAAATCTTACAAATTAAAAAGTTGAATGAGAATGAATTTGAAAAAAAAATATAATTTCATAAATTATCTCAAATAAAATAAATAATAATCAAAATAATAGAGATCAAATCTAAAAAATAAAAAAATTGAAAGATGAAGAAATTTAAATAATAATAATAATTAACATTTCATAAACTATTTCAAATAAAATAAATAACAATCAAAAGAATGAAGACCAAATTTAATAAATAAAAACTTTCAATTAAAAAATGATAAGGAAAAAACAAATAACAATTATAAAAATAAGAACCAAAATTAATATAAAAATTAAATTCTAAGGGATGAAATTGAAAAATAAATATTCAGCAATATTTATTTGATATAATCAGCAAATAATATGACGTTTTTAAATTTTTCACAACTTCTGGAAAGTGTTTTCCACCCAAAATAGAAGGAAAACACTTTCCTGAAAACCAAGCCAAATTTTCCTTTGACTAGAAAGTGTTTTATGTTGACCAACTTTCCTAATGGCAAACAAACACAGGAAAGTTTGGAAAATGATTTCCTGGAAACCAGTTTCCGGGAAACAAACGTAGCCTTAGACAAGGAAACTCTTCCAATATGGAGTTGACGCGGGTTTCAAGTAACTCTCATAGAACCACACGAATATCACGAGTAGTTGGTCCATCTAGGTTTGATGGTAATGTAATAAGACAAAGTTAATACTGGAAATTGTTAATATGAAACCTCAGTTGATGATATATGCTTCATATTACTATAAAGAATCCGAACCAAGTGAAGACAAAGATGGCCATTATATTTATAGAGTTGAGGTTAAGGATGAAGATTGAGAAGATAAGGAAGATAGGGATGCTAAGCTAGTTCAGCTTGTTAATCAATACATGACCTTTTCTGCTCTTGAATTTGAGGTTGTGAGTGAGGATGACCAATATGGATGCAATGATTAGACTAATATTCGTAGGCATTCGGGCTTATCAGTTGATGAATTGGAGGTTGAAAAAACAATAGAACAAGTTTGAATGTATTACTTTAGTTAATCGTTGGTAGTATAAGGTCTATTGTTTAACTAAAACCTATGTTCAGTTGCAATATATTCAGGAACCAGTTTGTAGATGGTATTTACATGGGAGATATCACCAAAGGTATAATTCATAAGGAATCTCAAAATCGAAAAGGCCACACACATGTCAGAACCCTTTTTTTTTCAACACCATCGTCAAATTGACTTAGATCTCATTGTTGAGGTGATGTTGATAATTATAAAAAGAGATTATGAGCATGGTGTCTCATATTAGAAGGCATGGGTTGCTAAGTTGAAAATATTGGAGCGGTTTTTTGGTACACATGAAGAGCCATTTTAAAACCTACCTATAATGCTACAAGCCATCAGAGATTAAATCTATAAACAATTATCACTTGGGATCATAAAATAGTTGATGACAATAAAACAACATTTGAGAGAGCATTTTGGGCATTTGGTGATTCAATTGATATGTTTCAATATTGATGTCCTTTAATTAGTATTGATGACACTCATCTTTATGGTAAGTACAAGACAAAGTTATTGGTTGGAGTTCCTTATTATGTTTCCTTATTATGTGAATAATTGAGTTATCTGTTGTGTTTTGCTATTATTAAAAAGACAAATAGTAATTGGAGTTGGTTTTTAAATTTGCTTCATCGATATATAATTGGTAGTCGCACTGGGTTGTGTATTATATAAGATAGACATGAGGGGATTAAGAATTCCATAGCATGGATTTTCCTCGAGCCTATTGGATATCATCAATAATGTTCACCACACTTTATGAGTAACTTTAACACTATGTTCAAAATTGTTGCCTTGAAATATATACTATATAGGATGTGTATATGTAATGTTCCCTATTTTAGATAAGGTTAATACTTCATAACATGTCATGGTTCATTGAAAAATAAGGTGATATACATCCCTTTTAAAAATAGTATTTATGTTTAAAATCAACTGGTCCTTCACCAAAATTCCTACTAAAATTTAGGCAGAGTTCTCTTTATATCTTAGACATCTCAAGTTATCGACAATCACCTATACATTTCTAAAACAATTTCTCAATTCTTGATATAACCATTATAGATCTTTTCTTTTACCACAACATGACAACCACATGGTTGTCATCATAATCAACTCATGACAATCAATCCTCCTGGTAATCCAAAACAATATTATTTAAAGCTATAAAAATATTACATATAACAATACATATTAAAATTTTTCATACGAATTAAGTACACACATTCAAAATTAAACTATTTAGGATACATATCATAAAATAACAAGTTAGATTACATACAATCCAAATTATTTGATATAACCAATCATACAATGTAAAAAATCCATTACTTAAGGCTAAACAATATTAATACAACCCTAAGCTACTACTCTTGACAAGTCTACAATGAACCTGAAGTCAAACAATAAACGTTAAAATGTATCTATTTGTTAATATAACATTAAAAGACATATAGTATTCAATCAAAGTATTCTTTAATTCCTTTTTTTTTCTTAATTGAATCTTAAAGTTAACAATTAATCATGTAGTCAATATCTTAAAAGTCAACTCGATCTCGATCGATCCCTCCTCGATATTCTTACTCTAACTATCCCTTTCAAAGAATATCAATGAACTTGACTACCTTATTTAATTGCCCATAGATTCATCTATTTTTCACAAACATTAACAAGCCCATCCATCCTTCACGAATGCCTATAAATCCATCTAACTCATCTTTTTCTTTCGCTCTATACCATTAATATTCAAAATACAATTTGCATTTAAATAATTTGTAATCATAAAATTCATGGAATTCTTATTGCAGTATAAAATGCAGAGCACCTTCTTAGAACCTGCAGATTCCCTTGTTATTCTCAACTGCTGCTCCCCCACTTGTACAACATCTCTTGCATTAATAGGGCCAGGACTATTATAACTTAATAATTCATTATCAAGATTCTATTTAGATTCTTACTTGGTTTTATATTGTCAACCAAATTAAAATGGATTCAAATCATTAATTCACATTTTTTTTTTGATCAAATGTAAGTAATTGTATAGATCAAAAAGTTAAACAAAGCTGGAAACCAGCAAGTCAGAATATACAGGCTCCCTTGAACAAGTGAATACAACAAAAAAGAGGGACATGCTCCCTAAACAAAGATAGCAAAACCAGCAAGCTTAACAAAAAGCTGCAGTAGACCAGCATAACCAGCAGCATGCGCAGCCGATAGCAGAACGCATAACTTAGAGTCCAACCAAAAGCAGCAAGCTTCTTCAAGCCCAGAAGATGCACATAGCTTCTAGAGCAGCACAAAACCAACACAAAGGTGCCAAAATACAACCTGTGTTGCAGGATATAAGCACAACAGTATAAAGCCTTTCTGTGAACCTCAAAATCAGCATAACCGCAAGGAGACAGCAGCCCAACAGTTTTGTATAAGCTCCCATGATGAGCTTAGAAGGACAGGAGCCAAAGATAGCCATGGGAAGAGCCTTCAGCAACAAACAAATAATCAGCTACAGACCAGCAATAAAAGCCAGCAACAAACAAGCTTGAAACATCCAGAAAAACAGGCAGCAACTTCAGGAAGCTGAACAAAATACACTGCATAAAGTAACAACAAAAGCCAGAGAGGGAGGCCAAAAACCACAGCAACTCCAGCAGACCAGAGCATCCAACTCGCACTCCCTCTATATATTACTTATAGTAGACAAAGCAACCATACATAGGAGGCATCAATATATCAAACTTGCAGCAATGCTTGTCTCCAGGACAGCCCCACCAATGATAGAGACGTCACTGGAAGCCATCCCATACAACAAACAGTAAGGCTGCTCCGCATACAGAAAGATATACAACAAGTGCAAATGCTAGAGAAACCTTACACATACTCTAATCATGCTCATCTATTTCCATGCAACATGTGACTTTGCTTAAAAACATAACCTAACATATAAGCCTTCACTTTCATGCATCTAGAATTTCTCTATAGTCCAATACCTTTAACTTTTGGCCTTCATATTAATTTCCTACCTTAACATACTTGAGCTATCATAATGGCCCTTAATTTTCCATGTATTATTTCCCCAAAACTCTGCTTAGCTTTTAGATCATGTGCTGCTGTCACTATATAGTTTTTTCTTCCATGTATACTACCTATAATGACTTTCATCACATTACCTTTGGGTTAACAAATCATCCATTAGCCAATTTTCACTTTTACTATCCACCATTCATCCATATATCAGGGTTTTTGATAACCTTAGCCTCTACTTATATGGTTAATTAGATCAAATAATGATGGTCACCAATTACCATTAATGCCATTTGTCTCCACACAATAACAAACTATTCAAACAATGTCGATCATTAGTAACCATCGAGGCCATTAGTTCTCATACAAGGACATACTAATTAAACTTTACTTCTAAAACTCCTATACTAAGTTCTCCACATGTTTTTGGTAACACAATATATTATTCCAATTCAACCAAAATCCTATTCATCATAACACCTTACATATTCTTTGGGTGACCTTAACCTGATACCCATCTTACCCACCCCATTCTTTACCTAATATCTTATTGTATTTACACTTATATAATTACCCTGTCTCGAATCTAGACATAAATCATGATATTGCTTATTTTTATTATCTATTTTGAATACTTTGCGTCACCATTCTTTTCTATATACCTACTTTTACAACCAAATGCAATACTACCCATTTGAAATGCCTAATTTGTTACTACCAAATATGAAGTTTCACTCCCCAAATCTAATGTTGTCCATATTGGGAATACACAATTTCACTTCGTCGTGTATGTATACATTTCGATTCTATAAATCAATACCTTTTCCACTTCCACTAAGATACCTTATCTATACCACTTCAATTACAACCTTTATCATCATGTTCTAACTTTTCACATTAAACACCCATACAACTATTGCTTTTCAATATCTTGTATCACAACTAATGCATACTTTGCATTTCCTAATATTCATTAACTTGTTCTTTTCACAACACAATTATTTTATTATTTAGAAATAATACTACAAGAAATAATAACTACTCAAATAATATTTAAAATTTTTGAGAGTCAAGGTGTTGAACACCTTTCTAGAGCCTGGGTATGTTCTAGCGCTCTAATTTGCTATCCAACTCTAGCAGCCTTCCCTGTATCAATAGGATTACAATCTATCATAACCATATTAATATGATCTAGGGATCTTTTTTTGAATCCTATTTAACTCATGTTTATAAATTAATAACAAAGCAACTCATAGGATGTAATGTTCACCCTTACTTTGCAAATGTCATAACCATTACAAAGGTTCCAAATCTACCATTTACTTATGATGCATTCATTTATTCATGCAATAATGTATTACAAAGCATTCAAACACATCATCTATCATCGATGTGCCCAAATCTAACCAATTTCCATACTTAACATACATGTTTTTCATTAGATATATGACTTCATTAATGCAACCTTTTTTACCCAAGTTATATCATTATATAACCTTGGTTGTAAGCATACTTTCACTTAGTACAATGATTCCTATCATCCTTTTTCTTTTTATGAAGTATTATTGGCCAAAAATTAATGTAAATATTGAAGTGACTAGCTTTGATTAATGAATGATTATTTGAGTTGATGAAGATGAAGATAAATTTGTTTAGATTGTTAATTTATCTAAATTAAATAAAGAATCAGTCAAGTGATTATTTTTGTAATTATCTAGTTTGTTTGGATAAATTATATAGAAAGTTCAAATAAGTTTTATACAAGTTATCCAAAATTAACAGTTACATAAATGTTTTTGTGATACACGATAACAATATATTAAAAACATAACAGACTAGGAAAATTGAAGATATTGTTTATTAAAGGTTATTCTTATCATATGGATATGTATAAAAGGAATGAGAGCAGCACTTGCAACAAAGTAAAAGTGTCCAACCAGCTAAGGAGTTACACATAATTTCACAGTATATACTCTTAACACATGACTGGAGTGTGAAGAACCTGCAACTCCTAGGGGGAGTTCTTGTGTTAACTATTAGAAATTGGATATTCTAATTAGGATGATAATAGTTTCAAGATCGTCAGGTATTCTGGCAAGCTACTACGATAGAAGACAAAACAAAGTATTTTGTCTTAACAAGTAAGGTAGTATAGGCATAAAGGATTTGTAGTCAAATATACTCCTCTTGCAATCTTCCAAACTAGTGAAATTTATCTATTTTGGGTTTGGCTGCCCCAACGAGTTTTTTTTAATCTTTTGAAAAGTTCTTCAAAAGGTTTTCCCTTCGTAACCAAATAACTTGTTCATTTAAGTTTTTCGTACTTATATTTATTTGATTACTGATCAATGTTTGCCAAGTGTTAGTAGATTGCTTTTTAACATACAAGGACAAAAAGGGAATTGTCAAGTGGTATCAAGGCAGGTTCACTTATTATAGAGTGAGATCTATTTTTCCTATTAAACATGTCAACACTAACTTCACCACCATAATTCAATGGTTAAAAGTATACCTACTTGATTGTGAGAATGAAAGCTTTCCTCAAATCATTAGATGAAAAAGTCTGGAACTTAGTTGAGCATGGATGGACCAAACTTGAAACTCCTTTTAGTGACTGGACTAGAGACAAATCCACTTATTATAATTGGAATAATAAAGGCTTAAATGTTATATTCATGACAATGTCTCTTGATGAAATTTAGAGCATCTCCATATGTGAGATAGCCAATGAAGCTTGGGATATTTTTGAAGTTACTTACAAGGGAATTAAGGTAGTGAAAATTCCAAATTCCAAATACTAAACTCAAGATTTAAGGAGATAAGAATGTTGGAAGATGAATTTTTTAATATGTTTTATACAAATATTAACAATATTGTAAATTCCAGATTCAATCTAAGATAAAAAGTGGAGGATTCATGAATTGTAAGAAAGATTCTAAGATCCCTACCTAAAAGATTCCAATTAAACATAACAACCATAGAGGAAAGCAAGGTTCTAGACACTATATGTGTTAAAGATTTGGTAGGTTTCTTATAAACTTATGAATCAATATTGCCTTATAAAAAGAAAGGTAAGTTAATTACACTTGAATCTATTAAAAAAAAAACATGATTATTTTTCTAATGATGATCTTAATAGTGAGGATATTGCTTTTGTAGCTAGAAAATTCAGGAAATTCATATTGAAGAAAAAGAATAATGGTAAAGATAAAAAAGGCAAAACATTTGCCAAAAGAAATGAGTCAGAAAATGAAAGTAAAGGTAAAATTGAATTTTAAGAAAAACTTAAATATTTTGAATGCTTATGATATGGTCACTTAAGAAATGAATGTTCTGATTTCAAAAGAAATAAAGGAAAAGCCTTAATGTTACATTAAATGTTGAATCTGATTATGATAATTCTAATTCATCATCTGATAATGAATTTGCTTTTGTTGTTTTTTCTAGTCTTATCGATGAATGTACTGACATGCACCAAATAATCAATACATTCAATGATTTTGATAAATACCAAATTGTTAACAGACTCAGTAGTTTTGACATAAATCAAACTGCTAGTTATTCTAGTGATTCAAATATTACTTATATTATTGTCAATCATGAATTAAGCTTGTAGGAAGCTTATATTGACTTATATGAAGAAGTCATGAAAGTCGAGAAATTGAACAAAAAGTTGTTCAACAAGTTGACAACTATGGAGAACGAGAAGAACAATCTTGCTGAGGCTTTAAAGTTGTTAGAAGTGGAGATATCTAGATCTCTCACTAAGCTTAAAGTACTTAAGAAAGAGCTGACAATGTGCAAATAATCAAAGGAATAATTAGCAGCACAAAAACTTTATGGACTGTTGAAAGTTTAAAGGGTCAGCATTGATCGTACAAGTTTAGGATACATAACACATAAATTTGATCAATAATACATTGATAACCTCCTTTTCCAAAGGACTTACCTTTGTAAAAGGTAAACTAGAAGAGATTATCATGCCTAGAGACCAGTCAAATAAAGTTAAAACATGTAAGTCAAAAGCATAGTTTTAAAACCCGGTCCGGCCCGGCGGGTCAACCCGGTTGACCCAATTGACCCGGGGCTGGAACCAGGCCGCGTTTAAGAAAAAACCAGCCAGAGATTTGGCCCGGCAAAACTCGATCGACCCGGAGGGTTGACCCGGGACTAGTAAGACCCGGGTAAACCCAGATGAGACCCGACTGTTTTACACACACACACACACACACAAGTAAAACGTCATCGTTTTAGCCATTTACTGCGAACCCATTTGCAACATGAAGACAAAAAACCTAAACTCTTTAATTTGTAAAGCCACATCAGTTGCAAAAAAGAGCAGAGGAATTTAAAATCTGAAAATCATTTTTGCCTTTGCTTCCTCCTCAAATCTTAAAATCTTCTTAGCATGCAATGGGAAGAGAGATGTATGTTGGGTGGTGGTGGTAGATGTCGTGGGTTGGTAGATGGATGCATTGGCGGTGCAAGGAGAGTTTGTTGAGCAGTTGTTTGGAGGGGGGTCAGATCTTGTGGTGATAATGGCGATCCAATTTTGATTTGTGTGGGTGTGGATTAAGGGTTTTCATGGTGAAAATTGGCGCATGTTGGCAAGGGAAGGATTTTGAGGGCAAAGAGTGAGGAAGATTAAAGAGAAAATGAAATAGTAGGTTTGTTGTGATTACGTGGAGGTGGCAGATTAGAGTGATTGAGGAAGTGGCGCACGTTAGCCAAGCAGTGATCTTGGGGATAGAAGATAAGAGAGAAAGAAAAATGGTAAGTGCAGCGGATAAAGGATAAGAGAAAACAAAATAGTGTTTTTTTAGTGATGTGGTTTTGTGGATTGCTGAGAAGGTAGGTGCATGGGACAAAAGGTGATGTTAACCATTAATGGGCAACTTTTGGAGTTTTATCAGAGAGATAATAGCAAAAGATTTAAAGTTAGTTGCATTTTTCTTTTTTAACCCATCTGACCCGTGACCCGGGTCAACCCATCTAACCCGTGACCTGATCATTATACCAGGTTGACCACCGGGTTGGGTTTAAAAACTATGGTCGAAAGGTTAGATTATTTTTACTTGTGAAAATGTAGGACATGCAAAAGTAAACTATCTCAATCTAGGAAATAGATTTGTTAAGAATAGTCAGGATCTAGAATATAAAATTGACTTAGTATTACATCAATTGTGTATTATAGATAAAGAACTTGGTAACTTAGTAGGTTGTGATAAATCTTAAGAGTTTGGAAATTCTAACAAAAGAAAAATGAAAATCAATGGGTATTTAAGAAAAAGACAATATGTCTAGTAGCACATACATCACTAAAAACAATGAATAATAATTTATGGTACTTAGATAGTGGTTATTTTAGACATATGTCCGAAGATAAAAATCAATTCAAAAAATTTAAATCCTTGAGTGGAGGATTAATAACCTTTGAAGATGGAAGCAGAACTATTGTAGAAGGAAAGAGAAGTATTGATATTCTTGGTTTACCTACTTTTCATAATTTTTTGATTATAAATGGTCTTAAAGTTAATCTATTAAGCATAAGTCAATATTGTGATGAGAATCATAATGTGCAGATTTTTAAAGATGAATATATCATCTACAATCATGCTAGCAAGTGGATCACGAAAGGTACCAGAACCTTAGAAAATTATTATAGAGTTTCAACCTTAACTACCTTAGGTTGTCATGAGGTAACACTAGATCATACTGATCTTTAACATTAATACCTTGGTCATATCAACTATAAAAACTTGTCAAAGATCTCTAAAAGGAAAGCAGTACATGGCCTACAAAATCTTTAAACAATTAAGAAGATGGTGTGTGAAGCATGTTAGGAATGAAAACAAACAAAGGCTCAACACAAGAAGACTACTAACATTCTGACCTCAAAACCCCTTGAATTTTTACATATAAACCTAATAGGTTTAAGATATATTTGGGCTATTCTATTAAGATTAAAGTATGAATCCTTTGATCCTGCGAGAAAACTATTCATAAGACTGCAAACAAAAAAGAATATTTCCATCTCTAGAATCCACAATGACTATGACAAATAATTTAAAATTACAAAATTTTTATATTTTTATGATGAACAGGGTATACATCAAGAATTCTCTACTCCTATCACTTTTTAGCATAATGGTATAGTTGAGAGGAAAATAGACCTATACAAGAAATGGCTTCAACTATACTAGATAGTATGAAAAATGTATTGTCCTTTGATGTAACCATATTATTCGATAGTTTCACCTATATTTAAATAGTGTTTTGCCTATGTTTTATATATAAAATGCCTTGATATTCTTTATTTTATGTTTGAAGGCACTTTTGGATGAAAGATGCAAAAAGGAGTAAATTGGAGATAATTGACAGATTTGACCTTTAGTCGATGTTTTGTGCAGAGCGTGAGCTCTAGAGGTTGAAATGAAGTGATTCCAGTGGCATTAAAAAGCTAACATCCATACCTTTCTGGAAATCTAAGGCAAGAAAATAAAATAAGGAAGAGCATGGAAATCGCAGCCTTCAAAGTCAAATCTTGCAATCTGCCAATGTTGACCTTCGGCCATTCCAACTTGACTATATGGATCTACAGAAGTCCAATTGATGCAAAATCAATTGTTTTGGATTCATGACTCAAAGGTCTATAAACGCTCCAACTTTCAGCCACAAACGATGTCATATGAGGGAGATATGATTTTTCAAAGATGACATCTGAATTCTGCCAGCAAACAGGTTTCGTGAAGAAACGAGTCCAAATTATGTTCCGAAGCATCTAAACCGATATCCAAGTTTTTATTTCAGCAATTTAGCTCCTCTAAGTCAAAGCTTGAAGATTTCATGCAAGGCTATTTCTTCTTTTTTAGGAAAATAGTTATTGAAGTACTTAAATGTAAACAGTCTACTTAATGGAGGACTATTTTGTAAAATAG
>Ga0307515_10006193_pt1 | contig 24026 bp, 11 predicted proteins | sample 17_EM_MG_FD_194513 | JGI IMG/M metagenome (GOLD analysis project Ga0307515, IMG submission 194513) | Populus trichocarpa ectomycorrhiza microbial communities from riparian zone in the Pacific Northwest, United States - 17_EM | ecosystem: Host-associated > Plants > Roots > Unclassified | place... | reverse complement strand
AAATAAGAGGACGGTTATTGCGAAGATGGGTTCGCTAACGTAATATAAACTAACCCCTTTTTTAAACAGTGAGAATATGGAGACGGTATAATCTTACTAAGAGATAATATTATAGTAATGGTGCGAATACGACGAGCAGTTAAAGAAAAGGAAATTACTTTAGGTATAATAAGTAATAACATTAACCAAATTAATTAGACGGATATTATACCTTTAGTAAACAACTTAGAGATATTAAGAATCTTTAAGGACAAAGATAAAGAGGAGGGAGATAGTGTTACGGATGCTTTAAGTATAATATTATAACTACTTAGAGAGGAGTCGGAAGAAGCTAGTTAGTTAATTTAGGTACGGTCTAGGATAGAGCTAATAGAACTATATAATAAGGAATAGTAGCTAAGGTTATATAATATAATCTATATAATCTATATAATCTATATAATCTATATAATCTATATAATCTATAATAGAGTAGATAGAGTACACGTATATTATATATAAGAAGGATTTTATAGGAGTACGGTTGTATATTTAAGGACCCTTAGTCCTTACCTAGATAGTTCCTTCTTTATAGTGATTCTTAGAATATAATTAGAGTTAATCTGTTAGGCAACTACTCCACTAGTTATTATTACGTTGTTAACTTTAATTTATATTACCTACACACCTAGCCTAATAACGGGCCTATTGTAGTACTTGCTATAAGGTTCCGTTACACCTATAAATGGCAAAAACTCTTTAAGATTTAATAGATTAATAGCTAAGATAACCTAGTAGATATAATAATAAAGGCAAACCTAAATAAGGCTCTAGAAACGTTTATTAATATAAATACTCTATATATATAGGTTAAAGGTTAGGTTAAAAGGGAGTAGGAGTATAATAATTTATAGACCCTAATTCTAACCAGCTAATTAGGATTTTCCATTCCTAGGATAAAAAATTACTATTGGCTTACTTATAACTAGCGCCTTAGCGGCCCTAATATAATATCCACCTATAACTCTAAGCAAGAAAGTACTACGTGCTAAAAGGCAAATTTTAGGACAGTAAGACTTATATTATAATAGTAATAGTAAGTAAGAAGGATCGATATTTATTACGCTAGTTAATCAGTATTTATATATAGATAGTAACTATAAAAAAAGAGTTGCTAGTGTTAGAAATAAGGTAAGCGGTTATTACGTAACGCCGCGGCACTAGCGTAGTGAAGAGTCTTAAGCTCCTTACCCTTCCTTATTCTAATTAATAAGCTTTATTAACTAACATCACTATAACCTACTTAAGTAGTCGTTATTAGTAAGTTACCCTATATAACTAATATTATTACTTATAGGTAGAGGCTTTCTAGCTAGTATACTTAGGTATATCGTCCCTTTAAGGGGCCCTTGCTCCTTATATATATCTTATTCTTTATATATGTTTTAGTATTTAGTGTATATTTTTTCTACTAAGTAGCCTTATACTATAACTATTATCTATATAGTAGTTATATTAATATATAAGTCTAGTAATAAAATTACTACTAGTTTTATAGCTTAACTAGTAGCGCTAGGGAGCTTTTTATTAATACCTTACTATTTAGTCCTAGGCCCTAGATATAAGAACGTATAGTATTATTAGCCTTACTATAAATAAATAATAGATATCTATATAATTTACTATATAATTATTTCTATAAACTCTATAATTAATTACTAGTATAAAAATATATATCTATACGCCTATATATTTATATAAAGCTCGATATAAAGTTCTATATAAGGCTTTACACAAAGCTCTATATAAGGCTCTACTTAAAGCTCTGCTCGAAGCTCTGCTCGAGGCTCTGCACAAAGCTCTGCACGAAGCTCTGCACGAAGCTCTGTACAAAGCTCTACACGAAGCTCTGCATGAAGCTCTGCACGAAGCTCTGCACGAAGCTCTGCACGAAGCTCCGTACGAGGCTCTACTAAAGCCCTACGTAAAGCTTACCCCCTTCTGCAAGGCAAATATATACCTACTAGTAGTCTTTAAGTATTATTTAAAGCTGGCTCGTCGGTTTGGGTACTCTGGCTGCGGTAGGAAGAGGGCGGCGGTGGTCGTGGGAGAGGTGCGGCTGCTACGATTTGGGGGCGTCGGGCGCAATAACGAGACAACGAATTAGAATCGGGCAAATCGGGCAACGTAGTCTTCTTCGCCAGGTTTGATTTGGTAATTCTAGCCATTAGGAATAGCTTAGGGAGCTATAAAAGTTAAGATAATTTGGCTTAAAGTAGGTGTATATAGGCCCATTTACCCCGCGCGGGATTAACAAAAATCTGAACCGTGTACCAGACCTTCTAACGAAGGTCTTGCCAAAAGCGGTTAGCGTCTTGGCAAGGTAAGCCTTGGCAAGAAGGTCTGGGAACGAGACAATCTGATTAACGCCGTATCCTAGGTTTGTAAGCAAAATAACGCCCGGCTTAACTTCGGCTCATCCGCTGCTCACTTCGCACCGCCACAGCTCAGGAGACTCACTTTTAACTCACTTTTCTATACCAACTCCGTTAGTAAGCCCAATTATAGAAAATGCTGAACAATAGGGACCTTTAGCCATCGATTTTGACAAAATATTGACGCTATTTTGGCGTGCATAGCCACGATCTATTCCTAATCAAGGGGTCAGCTCCGAGCCGCGTCAACCTCAATATTGACGAGTTCAATATGGGGTTTGACGGTCGATTGTAGTTAGATCTTGATGAGTAAGGCGCTTAATTTAACGTCGTTGACTTTGAAGCTTTTTAAGTTCCTACACCCCAACGATCACTACCTGCTTGTATACACGCCTTGCCCTTATCCAAAGCTTATATAATCGCGCGCACGAATTCCTTACCCTCAAATTATACCTGTAAAGCTATTCAAGCCCAAATTACGATTGCGTCGCACTAAAATCCTATTACACCCCTAGGAGGAGCGAAATCGGAGGTCAACAATAAGGAAAAAAGGGAGGTAGTAGGCGTCGCGATGTATCCGCCTTGGCACAATATTTAAAGGCTCCTTCTGCCGTGAAGATATTCGTTGACTCTACGACTAATGGCTTTGGTGATGTAATAGAGGCTTCGCGGAAGTCGGAAGGCTTCGTATTTGGTAATTAAAAAAAGGTAGAGCTAAAGGACAGGTTGTCGCGATTGCATTAAGTGGTGACTGTAAAGGAGGTAATCGCGAATATATAAGTCGAATACACCTTATATTTTATTCCTTATTAAGATGCCTTCTTCTTAAATTCCTTACGAGCCTCTTATACACCCTGATTGGTAACTTCCTACTTAGTCGTTTACTTTAATTGATATAATCCTTGTATATAACCCAGATTCTAGAGCTCCTTGGTCACCTATAGAAGTCGCGACTTCTCCGCCGATTGACGAGCCAACGCCTGTGCCTGTACGCGTGCCTGCGCCTACCCCTATAGGCTTCTTTATTGATCTTACTGAGAAAGAATCCTTAATTGGCAGCCTATACAGTGAATATCAGTCGCCTCTACCAGAGACTTTAAGGGAGAGCTTATTTAGAGATAGCGGCGTTGAGCATATTGATCTAAGTACTGAGGAGGAAGAGATCGCGATTTCCTCAGGCGATCGCTCTATACTAAAATCTCCCTTACTAAATCCTCCCTCTACCGAACGGGCGTATATCGACCTTACGATTGAAGACTTGAAAGCCACCACTCATTTTTAACACCTCTTCTTTAGGGTTAGTAGATAGGTGTTTAATTAGATCTTGCGACAGACAAACTACAACATCCTTATCCGTATTAATAGGATCTTGTAAGCTAACTTCCTTACCCAGTTCCCTTCCTTCCCTTTTATCCTTCGCAGAAGTAGTAGCGAGCCAGAGAGTACGCCTCCTTGAAGTTATCTAAGCTTAGAAAACGACTCTAAGTCAGTATATACTGAGTTAGAAGGTTCTAACTGCGAGGTAGGGGAGGACGATTGCAAGGAGGATCCTAACTTTACCTTTACCAGATCTATTAACCTTTCCTTTAAGCCACCAGTTACCTAATCCTCCCCTAGATTACCCCTACAACTTATTCCTTTTATAGACACCGTTCTTAATATACCTATAAGCTATACAACCTTTGCCAAAGCTCTTACTATAACGTGGGTGACAGGGTTTTAACAGTGTGATGAGTTTTAACGGTTTTAAGGTTTCCCATACAAACTTTGTCTATGTCCTCTCGCTTAAAGTTTTAATATTCAAAACCGTCAAAACCCATCACACCGTCAAAACCCTGTCACCCACGTTACCTATAGTAGGCCCTAGTACACCTGCGATTAAGCGACACCTCTTAGTTATCTCAGTTAACTCATCCGCTTCGCCGAGGAATTTAAGGAGGTGGCCACCCCCCTGCTCCCGCCCCACTTTAACGCCACAGGCCCTCTTATGCAAACTTATAAGCCAATTAGATAGTTGCTCCAACTTATAGGTACTTATTAGCCAATAGAATGCCACGCTACCCTTAACTACCCCTGCCACCCTAAAAATTCCTTAGCGTAGCGTTTAAGAGATTATAGGCGCGCGTTTAGTATAAACTAGGTCCTTTTTCCAACGCGTGTTAATTTTAAATAACTCTAGCGGCGTAAATATACTAGCTATAGTCTTAGTACGCGATGCATTTAAATTGTAATCTCTTCTTCTATTTAATTATAATAATTATAATTAGCTAACCACTATATTAGGGGGCGAGATATAGCCTTAAAGTTTAAAGACGCGTTTTTAAAACTGGTCCCTCTCCACCAGCCGCATTAAAATAACGGCCGTACTCTACTACCAATACTCTATTTCCTTCCAAATTTATAAAGGCGCCTCTTCTATCCTATAATAACTAGCTCGCCCGATTAAAGTATACTTATACTACCATTGTGTCGTGTTCTAGTAGGCGACGCAGTCGCAGTAATACCTTTAGGGCGCTCGGCCTATATTAGAGTACTCTAGCGATGCCCTATAATATTCTAATAACTTATAAGAACTTATACAAACTTATACGAACTTATACAAACTTATTAGCCAATTAAAGAATAGGAAATGGCAAGGTATAGGTCAAAATTAAAGAAAAAGTTAAAGAAGTTGGATACTTGGAGTCGCTAGTATAAAGCTCGTATTACGCCGCCATCTCCACTACCTCTACTAGCTACATACACGTTAGCTAACCGTGGTTTTATCCCAGAGATACTCTAGTCTATTAAGAGGCTACGCGTAAAGGAGTTACTATTAGTTATACAGCAGGCAGCGCGGTTAGAGAATATAGCATTTTAATATAAAGTTATGGACCTTTATCTTCGGCAAATTATTCTCTAAACTAGTCCGTTAGTTAAGGATTTTAAGCCGCGCTATAAGTAAGTACGTACCTTGCGTCGGTTAATATTTAGGAAAGGTAATACCCTTCTAATTGCTTGCACGGGCTTTAGTAAAAGCCTAATCTTCTATATATATACGGTTTTAACGGGCAAGATTATTATTTAGATTATTCCGCTTAATAAGCTAGGTAATAAGTAATTAGATAATATTAGGAAGATAGAAGGATGTAACCCAGTTCTTATTAATGCTAAAACCTAGAGTTAGGAGAAGGGACTAATTACTTAAATTCGGGAGGGAGTATATACTTATATTCTGCTTAGTCCTAAATAGGCATTAACTAAGGCTTTTTAGGATGCTCTAAAAGAACCAGAGTTGCAGTTATAAATTAGGCTAGTTATAATTAATAAGTGCCATCTTATTAAGGACTGGGAGAGCTTTTAACCAGCTTATATAATGTTAGGCGAATTACGAATAATCCTCCGCCCAAATATAGTCTGGTTTGCCTACTCTACGACTTTTAATAAGAAGGCGGAGAGGCTAATCCTATTAGAGGCCGGATTCTAAGCGGTCGGCCATTATTCTTACTAAACTAAGATTATTAGGACTTCTATTAATTATCTAGATATATTAATATCAGTCCACCCCCTACTTAGGAAAAAGGTTAATTTATAGAAGCACCTATATTTCTTATTAAATGATTACATTAATAATAATAAAAAGCCTACTCTAAAGAGGATACCAAAGATAATAGTTTTTATTAATAGGCGATTGTTTATCCGGGCTACAGCTATATACCTTTAGACTGTGTTATTACAGAAGGGGTATTTAACAGATGCGGTAGACGAGGCTATTTATATTAGTACCGTAGTCTAGGAGTTTACTACCACCATACAGAAGTATAACCGCACTTAGCGGTATACTGAGTTTAAAACTGCTATATCTAGCATTAGAATTATAATAGCTATAACCTCGCTTAGCATAGGTATAAACGTCCCAGATATTAAGCGCGTAATTATTTAAAAGATTCCTATTACTAAGAGCCTAGCTAATGTATAGCAGCAAATCGGTTAAGGTGGACGATAAAAGGATTACACCAGTATAGGATATATTTTCCTTCTATACTGGGTCTTTAATATAGAGGGGGGAGATATACTAGGGAGGAAACCACTACCACCTAAGGCGAAGGCACTTACTTAGGCGCTTTAGAGGAATTGTAATAGCTTGCCGGCTAAGTATACCCGCAGTTAACTTATATAGAGCTTTACGCCTAGTAATATTAGCGATACTAAGAGCGTCGCTAAAAGTGTTACTAAGAGTATTACCTCTAAGAAATTAACCGTAAGCTATAATTCTGCAGTTACAGCTACCAAAGAGGATAGCCGTCCATTCTAGATAAGGGCTAAAATAGTAAGCCGTAAGAAGTTGCCGGTTAAGTAAAAAGAGATAGTAAACGGAGTATGTTATTGGAAGACCTTTTTTTCCTTCTTAGGAGAGGATAAGTTACCACCGGCTATGCTACAGCGTATTATTCGTGCCCTAGTAGATTAATGCTGTAGTTGTTATAACCCCTTACTCGTGCCTAAGCTTACATTACCCCCTATAGCTCTAGCGCCGCTTCATCAACTACGGGCTAGTACGCAGTCTACTATTACGTTAGAGCTTCTTAATACATAGGCGGCCGAGCAGGCTAAATTAATGTACGCTAGCCTATATTAACAATTCCCTATACCATTAGCGGCGTTTCTAGGCAAGGAGTGCCGCTAGTAGCTTTTATACTTATTCTATAGGGGCATAGCTAACGCCTTCTAGGATAAACTTATAGCCAAATCTCTAAAAAGTGCGGCGCTCTTACTTATCTTATAGCAGCATCGCGAGGCCTACAGTAGTTAATTAGTTAAGTAGCTAAAGGGTATAGTTAAGCTAGTTAGATTAACTAACGAAGAGGCTTTAGCAAAAAAGTAATAGGTAAAGGCTGCTTAGCGGACTAGGGACTTTAAGGGCGAGGTCTTGTTAATACGCTAGTTATTTAAATTATCTACGCTAGAGGAGTACGTAGTACACGTCCGGAGGCGGGATAATAGCCTTACTATATAGGTTGCTAGACGAGAGGCTGTATAGGGTATAGTAGAACAGAGCGTAGTAGACGGGCCGTTTTTACCGCTTAGGACCTGGGTTACTAGTAGAATTAATAGGTTTGGCCTATTATCCGCGTTACTAGGTATTCTGTATGGTATTAAACGCGCGGCCTAGGTACTTAAAGAGGTCTAGAGGCTAATTTTAAGGCTAATAACGCTAATGACGCCGTATATTACGTCTATAGAGGGGAGTTACAATATTAATACGCTTAGCTTTTAGGATCCCGCAATTCCAGACTCCTAGGAGGCTACTACTTCCGATTTATAAAATACTGTAATTCCTAACTTCTAAGGTACAGTCGTTCTTAATTTATAGCTAGCTATTATCCTAGATTTGTAGGTAGATGCTATCCTTAATTTCTAACCTATAGATATAGCTGCTACCTAGCTGTATATAGCCTTAGCAGTAGGGGCTATCTCTACGCCATTTTAGAAGAGATAAGGTAATACCTAAGGGGATTTACCTACTAAACGTTAAACAGCCTTACGGGAATAGGATAGAAATATAGATATAGTACCGCGGGAGAGAGATACAACTGTAAATATAGTACTTATATTTACCCTAAGAACGAGGACCGGGCGTATTAGGAAGGCGACACCAAAGGGATAAGAAAACTTCTTAATAGAGCCGTAGATAGATGGGCTACTTAGCGTAACCTAATTAGCTAATAAGTTCGCATAAGTTTATATAAATTACTAGAGGGGGGTCTAGGGATATTGTGAGGGCCTATATTAGGTAAAGGGCTCTATCTTAGCGTGGCGAGTAGATAAGCTATTAGTTCCTATTATAGCGGGTATTAATTAACCTATAGCGCGTTCTAATTAGCTAATAAGTTCGTATAAGTTGCTAGAGAGAGTGCTAGGGATATTATAAGGCCTATATAAGGAGGTAAAGGTCTATCCTAGCGTAGCGTAATTAGTCTATAAGATTGCATATATTAGGTTAGGTCTAGCGCCTTAGCTTATTAATAGTAAAGTAAATCCTATAATAGACCTTTACTTCTCTTTCTCTTTCTCTTTAGATATTTATAATACCATAATTTTTTTTAAAAGCCTCTAATATATCTCCTTCTGCTGCTTAGGTGCTTACGCACCTATTAAACTTCCCGCTCTAGGAGGAGCAAATCCTCCTCCTTACCGCCGCCCTTTTATGCGGCTAACTAACGTCGGGGACTATCCGGCGTCCTCTATAAGTATTAGCCTGTCTAGTTCTTAACTATTTAAGTATTTTAAGGAGTTGGGGACTATTTTAAGGAGCTAGGAGATGAGCAGCTATACCTTTCTTCTATTTAGTAAACCTATATACTAATATTCTTTTTAGCCCTCCTCCTTGCCCGCGCCGCCCTCGCCCACACGCCCTCCCTTCTCCTTCTCCTCCTCCTCTTTAGCCTCCCGTCCCTTTCCTCGCGCTTACCGCCCCCCTTACGCCCGCTAGCCCCGTCGCGCCTACCTTCCCCCTTAGCGGCAACGATGACGATAATAATAATAATAACAACAACAACGACCGCCTGCTGGATTTCGGCGGCAACAATAACGACAATAATAACGGTATAGTCGGCCTCGCCGGGTATATATACTATAATACCTATTATATTAATTATTAGCTCATATATACGTAGACCTACGACTTAGCCGCCTACCCCTGCCACCAGCGCCGCTCTAGGTTCTCCCCTTTCTCTCACCTAGACAGGCTTCTATACCACCTAATTTACTAACTAGCCGCGTCTACCTTGGAATTAGTAACTTTAGGGTAAGATTACGGATGGCTATACTGCCGTTTACTAGGGCAAGTAATAGTTGTCTCTCTAGATAGCTAACGGCGAGAGGAACCTCTCCTATATTAAAAGGATTATAGAAACGGAGCTGGGTAAGTAGCTCTATAGTAAGGATCAGTGCCTAGCTTACTAGGAGGGTAGTTAAAAGTACTAGGTTTACTCTAGGGTAGGCGCCTAATAGGTATATAAGCCTAGGGACGCTTATGCCCGCTGCCGTATAAGGGCCTACCCCGGCGGATATTTTATCTTAAAGCGGGCTAAGCCTAAGCCCTAGTGGGTGTTACCAGCTCCGCCCCTACGGCCCCTATTACTAAAGGGACCGTAACTACCTCCGCCTAGAGCTAGGGGTATAGGGTTAATAGCGTAGGGGATAAAGAGGTAGGACTTAGTGTGGTATAGCGTATCTTCAGATTCCCTTTACGGGGAAGGCTTTAACCTCATTCTAGTAAAAGCTAGTGTTTTAAAAGGGTCTAACTGCAAGGCTCCTTGTAGGTAAGCTTTAACCTCACCTAGTTAGTTTGGATCCCGTATAGGTAAAGAAGCTAGTATTTTAGGCGGGCCTAACTATAGGCGTTATAAGCCCTATAGGTTAGAACACGCGGACTTAGCCTTTATCCCTAAAAAGAGAGCGGGCTTAGTAGGCCTTTACTCTAGCGAAGCAAGAGGAAGATAATAAGTAAGTATAATAGGCCTCTGCTTGGTAGAGAATTAGGTAAGTAAGCATAGCGGGCCTCTACTCTAAATTAATAGTAGATAGGTAAGCAAGTATAGTAGGCCTCTGCTTATAGTGGAAGTAGAGCAAGTATAGCGGGCCTCTACTTTAGATGGATAGTAGATAGGTAAGCAAGTATAGTAGGCCTCTACTTATAGTGGAAGTAGAGCAAGCATAGCGGGCCTCTACTTTAGGTAAAACGAATTTACTTTCTTATTCTGCCGTTAACCTACTACTCTAATAATGTAATATAATTGCGTTTATTGCTAACGTATAGATAAAGGCTAGTATACAGTCGCCGCACATAGGTAATGGCCTCTACTCTTAGCGGGGGTCTATTAATATAAGCTGCTACTACTCCGGATATCTTTTAAACTCTTATAAACTTATACAAACTTATTAGCTAATTAGGATAAGGCTAGGGGCTTAAGAATATTATTATAGCTTAAGCGGAGGCCCTATATTAAGACGTCTTTTATAGGTACTGGCTGTTACTCCTTATTAAGTTCCGCTAATATAGGCCTCTAAATATCTCCTAAACTTATATAAACTTATATAAACTTATTAGCCAATTAGGGCGAGGTGGGGGGTTCTAGGTTAAGATATATCGTCTAGCTAATAGCTTCTTAGGGCCTATTAATATAGGCTCCGGCCCCTAATCCGGAGATCTCCTAAACTTATGCTAACTTATATAAACTTATTAGCTAATTAGAACGAGGCTAGGGCCCTTAGTTAAGACATTTTATACAGGTAGTGGCCTTATATAATTTTAATAATGGACTATAAGCGTCCTATACTTCGTGGTGGTTTGCGCTGCCCTAGCTAAGGAATAAAACAAAGTAGCGATACCGGCGTCGCCGCCGTGGTTGTTATTTCCTAGTAGTAGTCTAAGGGGAGTTAATATTTTAAGTCCTAGGTGGCTAGTATGCGGGTATATAGTAGTGCCCGGTGCTAGGCGGCTTTTTCTTCTTATAGTATTTCCTAGATATCCTCCTCTTAAGTAATTAAGGCTAGGGCTAGGGTGGAGGGGCCTTATAGGGTAGAGGAGAGGAAGACTTATAGGGCGAACTAGAGAGGAAAGCCGCGCTTTAATTAGCCGATAAGTTCGTATAAGTACCCCTAAGTTTATAGGCTACTTAGAGCCTCTTAGCTAGTAGGAGGCACGTTAGAAGTAAGATCTAGTTCCTCTATATTACCTAGCCTATCTCTAATAGCGTTGGTAAAGTTTTATATATCTATAAAGCTAGCTAAGTCCTCTATATTTAAAGGAGAATAGGAGGTAGTAACTAAACGCGGACCCCGTATATGGACCTAGTTAAACTTATTAACCTTCCTCGCTAGAACTTCTACTCCAGTGCTAAAAATGTTATAAGAATTAAATAGGCGTAGGCCTGCTAGCTGTGCTAGTTGCTATAGTATAGCTAGGTTGCCGGAATAGAGATTCCGAGCAAGTATAAATATATTAAGGTCCGCCTTCGCCCGCGTATAGGCACCTAACATCTCCTCACTAAATATATTTTCTATCTTACTACGCAATATTCTAACTATTATATTTAATAAGTATACTTAATTAAATATAATATCTATATTGTAAGTAGAGTTCTTATAGCACTTTATCTCGATCTTATAGCTTCTATTTAAGTGCTCTAGCCTAAGATTAATAGCCTTATGCTTGTCTGGAGCTTTAAGCCAGTTTACTAACCTAGAGGATAGGATTATATGCTGAAGTTTAGGCGAATTAACTAACGTAAGATTTTACTAATAGAATAGCATTTCTTGACCGTAATTATGCAGTGACGTGCTAAAGAAGAATATAATAAGGGGGTCGATAAGCCGCCGTAGTATACCTATATTGGTATGCTTAATAGCATACTAAATAATAAGTAGAAGCTTAACTTCCTAAAGTATGTAATACATTATCCGAAACTTAATATTATTATACTTCGCGCCCGTCTACGCGTCCTAAGAAAAGGCGTCGCGCTAAATCTTGTTGACGATGTTTAGGAACTGCTTAGGAGTAAGGCAGCTAATAGCCTAGGTAGTGTCTTTAATGCACTTAAGGGAAGACGGGTTAGATAGGGTGTCTAGGTTAGACAGCTTAGATAAATCGGGCATGCTAATTCTAAAGCCTTGACGCTGTATAGTAGTATAGAAGAGGGCGGTTATGCGCGCTATAAAACCCCGTTTAATAATAGGTACCAACTTATAGTATTTAGTATTCTCTTGCGTAATTATAGAGCGATTTTATAGCGTTATATTAGACCGTAGATAGTAATAAGCCTCCTCTTGCTTATTCTTAGGCGTAAAGTATATACGTATAAGAGTACTATATAGATTTATCTTAATATAGAACCACGTAGGTATACTAAGTAGCTAGTCCCGACGGTTAAAAGGGTGGCTGGTATAAATCTGCTCCTATTTTACTAACCTAATATAATATATAGTAAGCTAGTTACTATAGGTAAGCCAGAGCCGCTTAGTAAAATTGTTGGGAGTAGTATTATTATAAGGGTTATCTGGAGCCTGGAGACTAAGCTGATTAAGGAAGATACTTTTATAGATGCTATAGGTACCCTAGATAGTACCCTTATCCTCTATAATAGTATTAAACTGCTAAAATTTAGTCTTCTTATTGCTAATATATTGTATGCTTGGCATCTAAGGGAAAAGATTACTATCTTTAAAGATACGCTCTATACTAGCAAGGTAAATCCCCTTTATTGCGTTAGCAATAAGGTAACGGCTAATCTGTAGTAATAACTCGTCGCTAAAGCCGGAAGAGCGGTAGATGTCTTTAATATTTAACAGGATAGTTAGATTATGCATTAACTAATATAGCCCTAATAGAGGCAGTTTAGGACAATAGATAATGGCAGCAGTTATTAAGAAGCGTATAACAGATATATGACTAAGCAGCTTATCGCGCTTTATATCCTTAAAGTTTATATTATTATATATAACGACTATCTAGGGGTCATGCGCTAGCGTTATAAGATACCTCTATAGATATTAGCCCCTAGCTAGCCAGTAGTCTATAAAGGCCATACTGATTAGCTTATAAGTTTATAAGAGTTTATATAAGTTTAGCCAAAAGGCCGGTGCTAATAGATATATAGTGCTGATATAAAAACTAACATATCTTTACCTCTTTAGCAACACTACCTATAGTATAATTTGTAGAATAATAACTATAGCATAATCTAAAGCCAGCTAACGTTTTAAACACCCTTCTTTTTATACTAGAGCCTATAAGATATATATCCACTACTAAAGAAAAGAAATTAGACCGCTTCTTAGCCTAAGAGAAACAAATTATACTAGTAATAGTATATGCCCGCCTCACTAGCGCATCCTAGCTATCTACCTTTTAGTCCTCCGCTTTCTAATTGCTATAACTAGCCCTATACGCCTACTAATTGCTAAGCAGTCGCATTAAGGTTATATACCATTCTGGGGCAGTATCCTACATAGAGCGGAAGGCGACGTTAAAGTCTAAGTCCTCGATTTTTAACGTTCTGTTAAATATAGTAAAATATAGTTCCTAGATAAGGCGATCTAGCTCTATAGTATATAACTCTATTTGTATATATAGGATATTACTTAGCTACGGGTCTCTTATAACTGCATCTAATAAAACCTAACGCCGCTGCCTAACGCGACTATACTAACGGTGCTTAATCACAATTCCCTTCTCCCCTATATTATCCGCCCTAACCTAAACAGATAGTAACTAAGCGAAGCTCCAACCTTCTTCTTTTAATGTATTGACTACGGCTTATAACCTCCGCGCGCGCTTCCCCTACCTCCTATAACGCCTTAATAAAGGCTTAGGCGCTTTATTCTTATTACTGCCCATCTAGTTATTGCCTACATTATTATTACTGTTGGAGGAAGAGGGCTTAAATAGTTTAATAATGTTTTCTAACTAGCTAAAGAGGCTAGAAATAGAGGGAGGATGGCTAGGGGTATCTTGGTCGGAGTGACGCCCACTTAGGGCACAGCTGGGCTCTATTGCGGATGGATTCTATAGAGTAAGAGGAGGGCTTTTAAATAGAACTATCGGCGAGTTAAGCGGTGGTGTATTAGGGGGCGATATACCGCGTTAAAGGTAATATAGCCGTCGTCTACTAGGTAGGCTGGCCTGCCTTTATAAATCGCGCCTATAATCTCTCAGACGCTTCATAGAGGAATTGGGGTGGCAGGGGTAGTAGGGGGTGGCGCGGCGTTCTATTGGCTAATAAGTACCCATGAGTTGGAGCGACCATCTGATTGGCTCATAAGTTTGCATAAGAGGGCCTGTGGCGTTGAAGTGGGGCGGGAGCAGGGGGGTGGCCGCCTCCTCAAATTCCTTGGCGAAGCGGATGAGTCAACTGAGATAACCTCTTGGCAGAGTTCTCCTTACCCCCCCCTAAGAGAGCAAATTACTTAACATTGTGAGCGACACTATGGCAGACCCTATAGCCATTGATGTAGAAGCATATGCCCGCCAAAATCGGCAGTCTATAGTACTCTCGTGGTCGCAATTAAGAACTTTAACGATGGCGCCTCCTTCTCTCCCTCTAGGCGCAGGAATTCAAAATACTCAAAGCTCTTAAGGAAGCTTTACTCTAGAGGCAGGAGCCCGAGCTCCTGCCGCACCAAGGGGTAGGCCTTTGAGCGATTAAGAAAAGCTTATTCTTGCCTAAATCTGTGTCTCTTTGGCTGATTAATATGGCGAAGGCCAGATAAAGTTCTTTACTACGGTAGCTGGCCAATTGAGTACTTAGATAGGTCGTAGTTACTTCTCCTAATTTGCTACCTCCAATATGAAGACTATGGAGGCTGCTTAACGCGCCTAGCTTTACGAAGTAGGATCAGGAACCGAAATACGAAGTAATGATTAGGCGATCGCGGTGGATTAATGGATTCAAATCGTTGATGACTATAAGGAGAGAGTCGCTGCATATTAAGCCGCTATGAATGCCCTAAAGAAGAAGTACACTCTGTCTGTCGCCTAACGTGATCTACTCCGCTAGAGCTTTAGTAAGAAGCGAGCAGCAGATACAGGCCTTATTGAGAGTCTTCCTGAGTTACAAGAGTGGCCGGCAGACTCCCTTCGTGCAGCTAGTAAGCCTGCGCCTGTACGTAAGAAGCCGCAGCGCTAGAGGCGCGGTAGATTTGAAGATGCAGAGGCCATCGCGAGTATTGAAGCTAGTAAGGCATTCTCGGCCTATATAGCCACCCTCACTGGGCTAAGTGATAGCGATGGTAGTAGAGGCAGAGGAAGCTTAGAGCCTTTGTAAAAAAGGCTTAGAACAATAGAGGAACGTTAGGATTAACTGCTTAGTACGGTAGAGGAGCTGCTTGATTAAGTACGGAAGGCTACTGTCTCTCCTATGCGCCTGATTCTACTAGTGTAAGATCTGCCTCTGTAAAGTATTAAACGGAGTCCTTCTGCTGCCTCTTTTGCTACCGCAACTTCAGGGCTTTAAGAGTATTGGTATTAAACTCCATAAGTTAAATATAGGCCGTATGCAACCGTAGCGTTGGTGATTTTTTAAGAAGTGTTGTGGTGGAGGAGGCATTTTGTAATATTGCGACCCTTAGGGGGGGACTTGCTTTTTAATTCTTTCTGCTCCTTATAGTAAAAACTTTAATTTAGGTGGTAATTCCATAGAAAAGATAGTTGCTTAAATATTTGAATTAAATTGAGAGACAAGAGCTCCCTTTGCATACGTTTTATATGTGATTACAGTCGCATGCGACTATAGGGTTGATTTTTACTTGTCGCAATATTCCGATTAAAGTTAAATATTAACCAAAAGCAATTTATAAATTTATGCCACCTTTTAAATACACGTATTAGGTGTATATTAAGCAGCTCTAAGAGCTAGAATACAAAAAGATAGATATGGTGGAAAAAGGTGTAAGATTTTAAAAAAATCTAACTCTTATTAGGCAACTCCAAATACTCCTTAATCGTTGGTGGAGCAATTTAATACCGACTGTTCACTACTATACGTTTCCTCATACACGTATAGTAATTAGTAAGTAGAATTGCAACCTCAAATATAGCAGCGATAGGCTGGAGGCCTTGCTTTAAGCCTGCTCTATAGGCGTTTGACGACCAGAGATTATGCGTGAGCCCAAATAGGTGCTCTACCGACATTCGTATGCGAGAGAGTTGCTTGTTTATATATTGCTTATCGCTAGCAATTAAGGAAGAGCCTGGGTAGGGCCCAAATATATAGGCAAGTGATTTATAGGCTCGATCTCCATATAAAAAGTAAGACTGTTGGCCTTTAAAGATCTATAAATATAAAGTTAGTTTTGATAAAATGCGCACTATTGCACGCATGGATATTTCATTAATTTTATACCAAAAACTAACTACTTACCTATATGCGCAATGCCGCGCATTATATGTAATCTTTTAATACAATTTTTGGCCAGAACTTACCTTATTAAGTCTTGTTTTAACGCCAGAGTTAGTAACTATGTAGAAATCGTTAACCTTGCCCTTATACGGCCCTTGTAAGGCTACATATATACCATCTGCAGCCACAATAGCTTGATACTTAAAGCCGTGTTAATGCTTATGGCCAGAGTAGAACGCTTGCTGATTTTAATCGGGTCTACAGAAGCCTCGAAATGTCCTATTAAGAAAGCCCCGAATTACCTCCTCTCCCGCAGTATAGGGTGCAAGCGCTTGAGCGTATTGTTGAATGCGATCGTAGGTGAGCATAGGGTGCCACTGTAGAAGCTTTTGAAAGCGCTCTGCAAGGAAGGTAACCACGTTATTGAATACAAGGGAGAGCCAGGTCGAAGATCGCCCAAAAAACAGCTCCATATCGGTAAGTCGCGTAGGAAAGGTAAGGCGGTAGAGCACGACGCAGAGGGCAGTAACAGGATGGGGGCGACATCGACGTTGAATTGGCAATAGGTAGAGTCCTAAAAGATCTGCCAGAAGCTTGATTTCGGCCTTAGAGAATCTATAGAAAGCATAAGAGAGCTGTAGGCAGGGTAGGAAGTAGCATAGTAAGGGAGCTTACCTGAATTTTGATCGCACGCGCTCATCGTCCATTTTGTCAAGATCGAATGTAAAGGCCTTATATGTTGTACCCGGTATGTAGGGACGCCGTCGAATAGCGCAAATACGACGTTTATATCGCCCCCGTCGGAGCGCAAGATATTGGCCATAAAGAATAAGTGGCTGTGGGTGCATTGTAAGGTGATACATCAGTAGAGTCGAGACTTTGGATGATTGTTGATATTGACGATATTGCCGATCAAGTCGTGTTTGCAGTGTTTGTATGCTTACTAAGCCCACTTTTTGGCGTATGTGGCTCGTCAATTTCTAGCGTCAATATTTGGCTAAAGGTCCCTAATCCTTGTCGCGATTTTATGTCAACTCCACGCGAAAGACAACTCCAGCGGTAAAGCTGGCAATGAAGCCCAGAAATGGGCCATTCCCATGAGACAACCTAAAGCGATGCCGCTGAAGAACTAGGTGAGAGACTCATAAACCGAACGCCACTGCCTCACCGAGAACCGGCTTATCTCGGCCCTTATCAACTTTGCGCAGATCAAATCCGTGTCTACAAGGCACCCCACAAGCTCACCCTCATATACATTGGCCCGCCCAGGTCCCGTCGCATGTACAAATCCAAGGTAGAAACTCATGAAATCCAATGTCATTCGTTGCGTGAGATTGCATCAGTTGCGTAGTTTTTGAAATATCAACATCAAAGTTGCCAGTTTGGCAGGTCCTTCTCGTCATAGCCCGGTATGAGATGTTGTGTCGAAAAATCAGACGAGAAGTGCAGCCGCAACAACAGCAACGACAAGGAATCAGGTATCGACGGCCTGCATAGCTAGAGCAGAGTTGCAGTAGTAGTATAGCTCCTGCGGGGAGCCAGTCACGGAGGAGGCTAGAGGAGACGAAGTGGCAGTCGGCTTGTGTGATGGGGAGGAGGCGTGTAAGTGGGAGTTGGCGTTGCGCAGGTGCCGTTGGGTAGACCGAAGGAGACACAGGAGTGGTATGAATGAGCTGGAGATGGGCTCGGGCCCGGGCTCGGGTTGGGGCTAACCGAGGAAGAACCGTCCTGCTGCCGGGGGTACCAATCCGGTGGGCTTCAACCGTTGAAGTCATTTAAGCAAGTCTTGTACGTGCCGTACTCGAGGCGATTACAAGTAGCATAAACTTTCATAACAGCACACGCCACATCGTTCTAGCGCAAACAGCCTGCAAAGCAGGAGAAAGCAGGAGAAAGCAGGCATTCGGAGCCACCCACCGCCATCCCGGCGGGCAGAGATCGTAGTGGCCGATGCCGGGGACGGGCTGCCGGCGGCCACTCAGGGTCGAGCTACGAAGAGACGTTGGTCCGCGAAGGGGCCGGACCACGCCAGCTGAGATGCACAAAATCGGGAGAATGAGCAGGGCGCTTTCTCCACATCGATGGCGGTCAAGCCGCACCAATCGCAGCGCCGAGCTGCCTGGGCACGCGACGGTTGATTCCGTTGGAGATGTGCCTGCAGGTTCGAATATTTGTCGTGTCCAGGGTTGGAGTTAGAGTCACGAGTCGGTGAGGAGCTCGCGGGCGCTGGGCCGCTTATCAGGATCCCATTAGAGCATCTTGAGCACGAAATTAAGAAATGCAGTCTTGCTTTCCCCTACAAGGGACGTCAAAGAGTCCTCCAGCGACGTCTGGGGGATATCCACTGAATTCTTCCACAGGCCTTCAACATTAGTATCTATTTAGAGCTATCAACATGAGCAAGCTTACCTTCTGCAGTCCAGTAGTTTGCGCTTTCACTGGACCGTTGAAGAAATTCGAGTGGAGGCGGCCGGAGCAATGCAACCATTTCTGCAAGGTGCTGAACTGCCGAGTGGTGACCATCTAGTCCCCTGGCGTCGAGGAGATGCCGACTTTCGAGAAGATCCCACATCTGTTCCCGAATTAGTTCAGCGTCCGCACTCCTCTCTTCCGAAGATCCCAGAAGACATGCGCGAAAACAGAGTAGGAAAATTGCGGATGCACTCACCAGGACCCCAACGTTCCAAATGTCCGCCTTTGACGTCCACTCCATCCCGAGAAGGACCTCTGGAGCACGGTACAGATCGGGCTGGATACTACCCTGGTGTCGGTCTCCGATTCGGGCTTCACCAAAATCGGAGAGAATAGGCAGCCCAAATCTCTTCAAATTACCGTTGCGACGGAAGGGGCGTGACTGGTAGATGATCTGGTCGCCGATCATTTTTCTCGCGCTTGGCTGAGATTCTTCTTCCTGATCCCATTCAACGAAGACGGAAGTATCGTTGCTTCCGATGATAATGTTCTTGGCCTGGATATCTGTCCCACTAATGAGCTAACATCCATGCAAGGTTGAAATGAGAATTGTACCTGTATGTGTGACATGCGCCTCCGTGTGCAGAAAGTCAAGCGCAAGAAGAAGTTGCTGCGCTACTCCCCTAATCAGGTCCTTGTTGAGCCGGAGTGGATTGAATGTTGCCTGAAAGTGGAGAAGGCTCGTTAAAAGTGGTTCTTGAACAATAAATTGATGCTTTCCCCAGCTTCCATCGATTTCGATATTGTCGAGCATGGTGCGAATGACACTTCTGCCAGGGTGGCTCTCTGGGTTGATGTTCGACAGATGGCGCAGCACTTCAACTTCTCTGTTGGACTTTGAAGAGTAAATGTAGACTTTTAACGCTACATAGCGACGATCCCTAAATGCTATCAGCTGGGATTTGGGTGCTCGCACCGAAGGTCTCGACAAAACCACACCGTGGAATTGGCTCCAAAACCCAATTTAGACAGAACTTGGTATCGGGAATGGTACACGTCGCCGAGCCGAACCGGGTGGTAAAAATTTCTTTCGTAGGCTGGCATTCATTCCTCCTCGATTTTGGTCGCGGAATCGAGGTGAAGAAAGCCAAATGTCCTCACAGATCGTGGCGGGGACGGAGCTCTGGAAAAGAGCATTTGTCTGAATTGGCGAACGGCGTTCATCATGTAAATTGTCTGTTGGCCAGCTACGATGGAAGTTTACGCTCTGGTGACTTGGAAAGTTGCACCCATGAGTGTTGAACTGGAAACGCTGTCGCGTCCGTTGCCAGATCGCTAAAGTGACCATAGACTCTCTTCGCATTTTCACGTGGCTCTCCGAGATTGGGAACCCAGCTTGGTAGAGAAGGGTCGCTTTCGCAGTGCAAGGCCGGCAAGGCTTGATAATTTACTCACGTGATTGATGTCTGACTCACCGCGCACCACCCCAATATCGCTGCGTTGCGCCCAACCTTCAAGTACGACCCCAATATTGCTGCGCTGGGCCAAAAGATCCTGCTTGCAATGGCATGTCTTGATCCATCCCAGAAATTCGCACTTATTACCAAGAGCCTTGCCGAAGTGCTTAATCCTGAGCTGATCGAGCAAGTGCTTGCTGAACGAGACTTAAAGGTCTATTGGGGTACGGAGAATCTCCTTAGCTCACCGTGCGGAACTAACATATGCCAGGAACTGCCCCGACGGGCCGTCCTCATTGCGGCTGTATGTTCATTCTCTGTTGCAATGAACTATTCTCTGACTTCCACAGACTTTGTCCCGATGATCAAGCTTGCCGAACTTCTGGCTGCTGATTGCGAAGTCACCGTCCTTCTCGCTGACATTCATGCTTTTCTGGACTCCCTAAAATCAACGCCCGAGTTGGTAGAGCATCGTGTCAAATATTACCAGTTCATGATCTCTGCAATGCTCAAAGCGATCGGCGTTTCTATTGAGAAGCTGAAATTTGTCATCGGCAGTTCTTTTCAGAAGACACCTGAATACATCTTCGACATCTTTCGCCTCAGCTCTGTAGTGTCTGAACATGATGCAAAGAGAGCTGGCGCAGAGGTTGTCAAACAATCCAAAAATGCCCCTCTAAGTTCTTTGATGTATCCTCTTCTCCAGATACTAGATGAAGAGCACCTCCAAATCGATGTACAGTTTGGAGGAAGTAAGTTGCATCCAGACTGCATGTGAGTCTGGCATTAGTGATTAACGATTTCAGTTGATCAAAGAAAACTTTTCACGGCAGCTACGGAGTGGCTCCCTAAAATCGGCTACAAGCGGGTAAGCCGCAACTTAATTCTGCATTCCTTTTCCAAAGTAGCGTCTAACAACCCCTTAGCGTGGTCATCTCCTCAACGCTATGGTCCCAGGTTTGGGAGGCGGCAAAATGGTACGTTTCTGCTGTCATCCCTATGCGTCTTTTCTACACTAACCAAACCATAGAGTAGCAGTGACGAAGGTGAGTCTTCGGAAAATTTGATTATGCTTTGATCCTAACTGCTTATAGACAGCAAAATTGATTGTCTCGATGCTCCTAATGTCATTACTAAGAAACTACGAAAAGCGATCGCAGTTCCGAAGGTCGTTGAAGAGAACGGCGTCCTCTTGTTTGTGGAGTATGTTCTCCTCCCAGCTGCGGCCCTATCAAAACGACCTGGATTTAGCGTAGAGCGAGACGGTCAAGACACATTAGTATACACCAACATCAGCAGTATGCGCGATGACTACCAAAATGATATCGTACGTGCACTTTCTAGATTGTCTAGTATTTATATACTAATGCTTTTAGTTAACACCGCAAATCCTGAAGCCTGCCGTTACGAAGGCTCTTATTCAGCTTGTTGCTCCTATCCAAGAAGAGTTTCAGAACTCAAAAGAGTGGCAAGAGGTTGCATTGAAAGCTTACCCGCCTCCTGTCAAGAAGGAAAAGAAAACTAAAGACAAGGGTAGACTACATCCTGGCAAAGCAGGAGGCAATGATGAAATACCTCTACGTGAGGCATAATGAAACTGTTAGGTCTAGCGCCCCCGCAGAGCCTCAGGAGCCTCACGTGTTGGAGAAGGGACGTATGGTGCTTACGTAAAGCACCAGGCTCTTATAGCCTCAACTCTTGTAAACTAGAACAAGAATCTCAATATCTCACAATACATGCAACACGTTCCAATATCATGTATCTCGACATCATGTAGATAGACAGACAGAATATACAGAACTTAACAGAAACCAAGCTTCTTAAATCTAAGTTATCTCTGTATCTAACGATTATCATTGTAACTTTAGCCTTTGACCGCCCGATTCTATTCTTCGATTTCAATCTCATCAATCTCGGAATCCGGTTCCACTGACCAGATACTCTCCAAATCTGAATAGTCTGTCTCGTCCTCTGTGTTGACCTCTGCCTCCAATTCCTCAAGTTCATGAATGATATCTTGTTCATCTACGACACTCATCCACTCATCGTCTCCTATCTCCAGAATCTGATCACCAGATTGGTTGCTCTCAGGAGTGCTTAGCTGTAATGACGCTGGTGGAGGCTCTCGGCCCCCTGGTACAGGATTTAGAAAGAAAGAGTCAATTGTTCCCCGTGGCGCTTTTCCCATAACCCTGTCAAAATATGCCTCAATCACATGGATGGTCATCTGCACATCCGCGCCAGCAGTATGCCAGCTCTGGAAAAGACGACGGTTTTCCGGGAAGAGAAATTTATAGATGCGCCCTAGCTTGCATGAGAAGCTCGACGCGTTTGCTCCCACTTGTTTCCGAATACCTTGCCACCATGCGAGAGCTCGCTCTGGCCATTCAGGTTTTCGCGGCAATAAGCCTCCTCTATCAACACTTTCAAGACCTGCTGCGAGGCAATTGTAGTCGCCGTAGGTGTGGCCCTAGTCGAGAAAAATGTCAACTTTCCCATGTTTCTTTGAAGCATTAACACCAAGAATTGAAACAGGATTCGTCCAACATATACCTGTATATATTTGTCCAATAATTCAGCAATTTCCGCCCAAGTAAGGCTTGGAGTACACGCAGTAGCTGAAGGACCATAGAACCTATCCAGTTGATACCGAAGTATTCCCACGTCCTCCCCAGATACTGCTTTTGAGACCCTTAGCACATCTCGAAGTAGATTCAGCCCCTGAGTCAATCGATCACAGAGTTCTGATGATGATATCTGATGATTGATAGTAACGGGTGGAATCACCCAGTCGCCGCTTGCATTTGCAATTGCGATTTCGAACACTGCTTCGTGCCGCATTGTTGGAAGCAAGGCTATATGATACTCAAAGCCTGCTACAACCGTGGTGGATGGGCGAGTCACACAAGCCTTTATGATACGCTTGATGGATGGCGATAGCGGAAATTTGGTCGTGGGAACAAGCAAACTTGCTAGACTGGTGGTGTCTTGTGACTGATTCCAGACTCTTGATGCTGGCGTGATGTGATGGGTCATTCCCTTTGGGGCTCTATATTTGCTGTTGCTAGTAGGAGTGTTACTACTACTAGCTGGAATAGTCGAAGTATTGTATGCCTCAGGTCCCTTTAATCCAGAAACCTCACTGGCCTTGCTCCAGTAGAGGGATATACAGGAAGTTTGATGGGCGCGAAAGAGAGAGTCCGTTAATATGCATCGCCTGCATATCGGGCATGTGACAGCTTCGCATTTTGATACGTGCTCGCTTACTATGGTTTGCGAAATTGCTGCGAAGATCAAAATTAAGCGAGCCTCCCGCCCGCATGCGCTCGCTTTATAAAAACGCTTCTACAACCATTAAAAATAAGTCTTAATTTATAAAATTAGTAGATAGAACTATAAAATAGATACTACTTTATAATTTTTAATGCGTATTAGCTTAGTAAATAACGTGGTTATAGAATTTTAGGTAATAGAGCGTTGGGCTAAGTATAATACCTCTATTAAAACAATATTCCCTATATAGCCCTACTAATATAGCTTTTAATTTTATAAATAGAGGCCTATTTTATAGCTCTATTCTAGGGCTATAAAATAAGTATAAGGGTACTTTTGGTCCCTTACTCGGCTATATCCTGGGAGCTCTCAGGGGCTGCTAAGGCTAGCCTTCGGCTAGGCCTTGGCCACCCCTTATAAGCTCCTCGGGCTTGCAGCCTCCTTCCTCCCCTATCGGTTCGTCTCTCTCCGTACGAGGCTATTGCCTACTCTTTACCATATCGTCCTCTTCCATCGACTCCCTATGTGACTCATGCTCGGCTTGCCTGCTCCCTACCGTACACCCTAGCAATACTGCCTTATAATAAGCC
>Ga0307515_10006192_pt1 | contig 24026 bp, 21 predicted proteins | sample 17_EM_MG_FD_194513 | JGI IMG/M metagenome (GOLD analysis project Ga0307515, IMG submission 194513) | Populus trichocarpa ectomycorrhiza microbial communities from riparian zone in the Pacific Northwest, United States - 17_EM | ecosystem: Host-associated > Plants > Roots > Unclassified | place... | reverse complement strand
ACGCCAAGAGCTTCAGTTCAACTACTATATACGGTATGGCGTGCGAATTTGACGCGCTTGCCGATCTGGAGGAGCTTCAGATTGAAAAGTCGCCAGATACACCGAACACCCGCCTCCAGATCAGATTAGAGCTCCAGATCAATTCTGATCTGAAGGCTCCAGATCGCTTCTGAACCCCGAAGCGAACACTTCCTAAGTTCCAGGAAGCCTCCAGATTGCACATGCCCGTGCTTTTATAAAGCCACAAACGCGTCCTTTTCTGCCGGACTTTCAGTTCAGATCTGATCTGAAGTTTTGCAACCGAACGCAGCCTAAGGCGCTTAGGCCAAAACGATAGAATTGCGCCATCCTTTCTTGGGTTAAGGCAAGACATGTGATCGCCTAAGGCATTCATGCCAAACCGCACAAATGAGACGTAGGAGGAAAACATCTCCCTTAATGTTAATACCCCCATCAGTTTTGCGGCTGCCGTCAAAACACGGGACGCTCCTCGATGCTGGCCATGCTCGATGCTGGCCATTTCAACTGTGAGTGATCCAAAAATCGTATATTCGGTTCTAGATACGAGACGCGGCGCAAAGAGAGTGAGAGGGCCGTTGTGAGTGTCATTTTGTTGGTGTCACGCGACGAGGTGTTGTCGTAGGATGAGGTGTAGCAAGAAAGAAAGGGGGTAATTTTGGCAAGAGAACATAGGAAGTAGCTTGCAGGATTGTTTGTTTTGACATTCCCTACCCTGAGGCTTACGGTAGGCGACACCGTCCAAAAAGACCGCTCCAACTCTTTCTCGAAGCTCTACTTCACAGGAACCGAAGTCCTTTGCTCGTTAAAGGCGCTGTTATGGTAAGGTAGTTGGGGTCGGGGAGGCTGAGGGTGTGGATAACGGTGTACCTGGAGGAAGGATGATGACTGGGACTGATATGAACACCACCATAACTGCCGAGAATCTGTTGTAATGTCAGCAACTCCAGATATCCGGGAGCGGAGTACTTACGCGGCCGTTGCTGTGAAGATCTCAACTCTCGTGCTGGTCCCTTGAGTAAGGAAGATCAGCCCTACGGCAAAGATCACCGCGAATCCGGCTATACATAGCAGCAAGTCTCTAGTTCCTTGAAGCTGGGACAAAACGGTAATGGCGACGACGGGAAGCACGCATGCGACTACCGTTGACGCCCCAGACGTAAATCGCAGCGCACTCGTCTCAGACCAGGTCTCTAAGGTCTTTTGCTTCTTTACCTTGTCAACCCAACCGCTGGCACCGGTCGCGGCCTTCTCCACATCGGACCTCTCCTTCTTTTTCTTCTGTTGGTGCTTCCGTAAGGCCGTATAGAATGGGATGAAATACCAGACTACCCACCGCGTCAAGCCGTCAATCTTTGCCTGAGGCTTTGTCGTCGCCAAGTCAAGATCGTCCGTAGGTGGCGGTTGCGCCCAGATAAGAGTCCAAAGAAGTCTTCCAAATTGTCTCCAGAGGCTCGGTGCATGTTTGTCCGGGTCCGTATAAATATCACCCCAGGTGTTCTCTAGGCCATCACGACCGCGGACCTTGAAGTTTCCCCCCTTTTTATACCGTAGCCACTTCCGGAGACTCCGCATGTTGTACGTGTCTGGGTCGGGAAGCGCACATATCTGCGAATATTGTAACAGTGCTTCGTCTATTCAGCGTCAGATGGGTGGCCTGAAGTTGCAGATTTCAGGCCTAGGACTCACTATACTCCTTTAGTACAACCCTCATGTCCTTGACGAGTAAGAATTGGTCTGATTCGGTACTTTCCACCAACTTGTCTGCACGCTCAGCCCAATTTTTCCCTTTACCCGCATCTGCGTATTCTAGGTCGTGGAGCTTCTTTCTCAACACCGTCAGCTGTGCCTGGTAGTACAGTAGGCTCTTGACATTCAGGTCTCTGAAACGGGAGAACGTCGCAAAGTCCGGAGTTTTAGCCATCAGCGAGGCCAATTGAGGCCATCCCTGAATTGGATCTTCGGGAAACGGAGCCTCAGATACATCATCATCCTCGTCGCTTGAACTCGAACTGCCTGCGCCGCTTGCAGCATCTGATAGTTCCGGAAAATCGGGAACCTTTGGCGTGTTTTGGCTCGAATTCGGGTTAACTGCCGTGGCCTCGGCTGAAAAATTGGAACCGCGACTCGACGTTGAATGCCGTGGGTCTCCCATAGCCATTGCTATGATTGATAAAACTTTGTAAAATGGTTTCGGACGAGGCAATGAAGGCGGATAATCGGAACACAATTCTAAGACGTCAAGCCGCTTAATACTCGAGAATTTTGCCTGCGCTGGGCTGTGTTCAAGCCATGGAAAATTTGAGAGCTGGGGGGCGGGGGGGCGGAGTGAACCCGGCCACTGCTGCAATCAGTGGCGGGCAGGGCCGATATGTCAGATAGCGGGACGGGCTCAATTCGGTGGATGTGCCACGTTTTCGCTCGTGATCTTCTTTTGCAGATGAGTTTACCGGATTTTCCTCGATGGGCCCTCTTTGCGTCCAGCCGGCGTGTCTCGACTACCTTGATTCGCTCTTTCACTTGTACAGAGCGGCCAAGGTGCAGAGATGGCGGGAAGGTTGCCTGATGCTCGGCGCTATCTTTGCCTTACTCCCCACATTGTTAAGGCAAACTCCAACGGGAGGAGCTAAGAGGGCTGTGGGCTGAAATAAACGATTCCTCTTAGCACCCAATTTCGACATGCGCAACGGGACTTTATTCCTCAAACTCTTAGACAGCATCCTCTGGACATCTAGTTCAGCGGCTATCCCTCGCAGCCTACCCGTCGCTCACCACTAGACTCCTCGAGACTCCAATCTGCATCCGGGGATGCAGAGCAACGTTTTACGCTGAGAGAGGCAAGGCATGTGGTACAACTGTTGCAATTGCCAACACAAAGCGGGGCTAAGGCTTCCATTTGCTCCAGACTCTGGTTGTACTGTGAGTACGTGCGGCAAATAAAACGATCAGGCTACTCACACTGCTCAGCCGTTACGCCCATTTTCGGGTGAGATTCCCGACGTCCCGAGCTTGAATGCGACATACACATCTTTTAGGACTTCAAATGGCCCCCGTTGTGGCGCGCAATCAATTTCCAAATCTCTTTTCTCTGTTTAGAGTAGTGCGAGTAGCAGGAGTAGTGATCGGACGATGACCGGTCAGTGCGCAACGGGCTGCTGACATGCATAACATCGAAGCGTACTTGCGCGAGCTGAACTCGACCTTGCGTGAGCTGAACTCGACCTCGGCAACATCCCTGGCTGCTAAGAACACTCGCTGCCTTCCCGGATTGCGGCTCTATAAGAGGTGGAGTTTCCCCGAAGGTGTTGACAAGGTGAAAAGGAATCTGCATGAATGGAGGACCTCGAGGTCCGCATGTTTCGTTTCGCGCCCGGCCAGTTATTTTGTCGCTCGTGCCATACCAATGGAAGACGATGTTTCGAACCCTCTGGGGGCCAAGGGGTTGAGTGGTGCCGACGAGATTCCTGCCTCGAGGCTTTAAGAAACGGGCAGGGAGCAAAGAAGGAAAGCAATGGCTTAGGCTCGGGAAAGAGGATGGAGGGTGGGAGAGCGCCATCTTATGCTTGAACTGATCGCCACCTACACCCACGCACCTTTATGCCGAAATTGGACACGAATTGGAACACAATTGGACTCGGCCGTCCTTGCCGTCGCTCAGCCCAATGGCCCCAAGCTGTAACCCGTAACCCAGACGAGCCCATGGTGGCGAATGTCTTAAGAGCTTCCTCGGCGTTCCCATGACCAGCGAAGCCCGTACAGCATCGATTGGCTCAAAGTCCAGGCAGCACTGCCTTTTCCGGTCACAATTTCACCGGCGAGGTGGAAAGAGGCTCACACACGGGAACTGGCAGGATTTCAAGGGGTTTTGGGGGCGGCCTGTCAAGATAAAAGACCCGCACCGCTTCACTTTTGGCGAGAACCAATAACCAGAATATGCCAGCAAATACCTACAGCATCATGGGTGGCCCTGAAATACGTGGTAAGCTGCGGCACTATCCTCTTCAGCGAATCTAAAAACTTAACGAAGTTCAATAGGCCGGAGCCATGAAGGCGATAAAAATGAGCGTCTTTCAGTATCATCCGGCACAACGCGAATTGGCTCTTCGCATCATCGCTCGGCCTCTCCAGCACCTTCCTTTCGCACTACTATCGAGGAAAATCCAGAATTCGTGCGTACAAACGCGGCAATCAAGAGGCGCAGAACCCAGGTAGCTGTAGTCAAGTTGTCGTGGTGGGACTGCTTCAAGGGATTTCTTTTGGGTCCCAAGCGATTAAAGCGGAAGCTGGCTGCCACTGTGAGAATGGCGGATCTGGAAGATGCCGATGTGGATGTAGGTGTTCCCTGAGTCCCGATTTCGTTCCTTGAGCACTCATGAGCCAGATGTTTGATCACAAGGAATGCCCTTTCATCCTTACGGTTTCCGTCTTCCCGTGTGTGAGTTCCGGAGTCGAGCAAGTGAAGTGTGTATTCGATACTGCGTGTTTGCAAGGCAACATCATCTCCTCAGCACTTGCGCGTCGTTTGGGCTACAAAGAGTTCCAAAACCTGAAATCCAGGGAAGAGCCTGGCGGCACTGTCGCAACAGGGCAAATACACAAAGTGAAGGGAGCTGTTCACGTATCATGGTTCCACAGCGCCAGTCCCCAAGTGTTTAGGGACATGCGTTTCCTCGTTTCAGAGAGTGCGCAAGTCGACCTCGTGATCGGGACGCATTCAATCGTGAGGCATCAGCTCATCTCACCGCCTAACCTTCTTGTAGATTTCACAGCGGATGCTGGTAAGAACGAAATCTCGCGTGAATTTCTGCAACTCGACTGATAGCTCCACAGATCCCGACTGCGAAGACCTGGCTGGAAAGGTAGCAAAACTGAAGACCGAGCTTGAGGATCTCAAAGACGATCGTGAAAGTAAGGGCGAAGACAAGAAGCTCGATAGGAAGATTAAGAAGAAAGAAAGGGAGTACAACCTTGCAAAAGTCAAGCTTGACATGTACAAGACCAAGGCAGCTTTGAAGGAGAAGCCAACGGAGCGGACCAACGCGATTTTATTGGATCTTCAACGGCAGATTGATACGCTTGAGGCTGAGTCAAAGAAGCATGTGCATAAGAAGAAGGCGGACAAAGGGGATGCGGAGAAGCCTGCACAAGAGATACCTAATATCAAAGTCCGAACCGCAACCGGGCTTTCGGCTGCTTCGACGACTGGCGAGGTTCGTAATCGCAAGTAGGTATTTCCTTCAGGTTCCTAACAGGTGGCTTTCTCCGATTGCATAGTAAAGTCTAGCTATATATACTCTAAACTATTTTATTTCGCCATGCGAAGTTTTACTGCTAGAACTTTGGCATGGGAAAACAAGGTTTAGCTATAGGGATTCCTTTCCGTGCCGCATCGCAAAGCCTGTCGCCAACAAGGAGTGGCACAGCGCCATAGGAAAGAGTGAGGGAAAGGGATTGGCTCCAGGACCTTGTATCCCTGCAGCCAGAACCTTAAAAGAATCGTTCCTCCATTTTTCTGCCCGAAATCATTCAAATTGGCCGGTTTTACACTGACATATTGGATTAAACTGCTGACTCCACACTATCTAATCCAACCTGTATACCAAGACCTTTATATCTTCACCCAGCCTTAACTTTGCCAACACCATTGTTGCCTCATCATCCGTCCTGCTCCTCAAGATATGTACCAGGCGCTCCAAATCCTCAACCTTAGCTTTCAAAGCCTCCATTCTTGTCATCCCCTCTATGAAGCGTCAGCGCAGAGCGATGGTGGAGACCGGCGCATTTCTCCTGGCCATGGCAGACATTGCTGGTTGGGATGTTGATTGGTCAGATATGTGTCGAAAGCGTTTGGATAGGAGTAGCTATGGTCCATTGGTTGAAGTCTGTATATGCTGTTCATAAGTGAGAGCTGTAGGGACGGAAAGTATAAGTGAGACCCTGGAGCTCCTGGAGCCCCTGGAGCCTCCTGGAACCTCCTGGCGGTCCTGACAGGAACCTGCCAGGAACCTGTTCGAACCGAGCAGGACTGCCAGGAGGCTTCAGGAGGCATCCTCACACTCCAGTTCCTGTCAGGATCCCGATCGGACGGTCAGTGTTGTCGGGTCCCCGTGTTGAATTGAGGTTATGGAGCTAAAACTATATATAGGTGGCTGAAGAGATTTTAAGGAACTTTGACCGCACGGTTGAAGTTGTCTGATTGCCTAAGTTTAATTATATTATAAAACTGCCAATCTATGCCAATAATTTATATAATCTTTATTTTTAAAATAAGTATATTTCTACTACAATAATTTTGTCCAAACTGTTGCCAATATTGAATATTGACACTGCAAATATTAACAAATGCCAATATTTTATTGGCTGGAATTTCGCTTATTGAAAACCACGCTGCGCACCAGCCCACACCGCAAACACCACGATGTCGCGTGCCTCCCTACTTTGTTCGACACGACGACGCAGTTCGATACAGCCCAGTCGTTTTTATTGTCGAATCTTGGATGGAATTCCCCTCCAGCTTGCGGGGCCTAAAACCTTCCAATCGAGTCTAGCGTTATATTGCATCGGCCTGTCAGGGCCGCTTGTGGCGGCTATTCACCATTTCCATTGGTTCTCATAATTTGCACCGTCTCTAATGCTGCTGTGAGGACCAAGTATTTAGTGGAACCACGATTGCAACTTAATTCGGACATCTCTAGGGCACTGCTAGCTGTCTGTAGGCCATGGCTTAGACACAGCAGTCTCTTAAAAGTTTATCTTAGCAAAATAGATATGAGAATGGGCGAGCACTGCCCGCTTAATTCAAGCAGCAATCCTTAAAACAGACCCGAGAAAGACAATATTTTTTGATAGTTCAGGTGGTCTAGATACCAAGAATGTGGCCCAGTTCGTCTTAATGCTGAAGAGAACCCCGTAATCCGTACCTAGCCTCCACCATCGACTGTTTCGTAGCCCATCATGACATGACTCCAACAAAGGGGAAGAAGGAGAAAAAAAAACGACCTCACAACCCGCAAGCCATGCAAGTCCCATTCCATGCAATTCCCTCAAGAGACTCCAGCCAAGATCCTTCCCCACCCCACCGCTTCGCCCATTTCCTCAGAGAACAAAGCCGCAAAGAGCCCCCCTACGCTTTCTTCTTCCCGCCCCTACCCCCACGCTTCCCACTCCCCAGAGCCGCCTCGCGCATCTTGCGCTCCCGCTCCACCTGCTCGCTCTTCGCCTTCTCCGCCTCAGCCTTCTCCTCAGCCTCAGCCTTCTTCCGCGCAGCCTCCGCCTCGCGCCGCTCCCGCACCAGCTTCAGACGCTCCAGATCCGCGCGCGCCTCGTCCGTCTTGCCCTCAGCATGCAGCTTCTGGTAGCGCTCGCGCGCCTGCTGCGCCTGCAGCGCCTCGCGCTCGCGGCGGCTCAGCTGACTCAGCGGCGTCGCCTTCTTGCCCGCCGCCGCATCACCAGCGCCACCGGCAGCAGCGGCGACGGCCGCGGCGGGCGCGGCGGCCTGGCTGCGCGCCTTGGCCGTGTGGTTCGGGTTGGCGGGCATGCCGTCCTCGTCCTCTTCTTCATCCTCGTCGTCGTCAGACGACGGCGGCAGGTCGCCGGGCTCCGTGGCTTTCTGCTTCTGCTTGGCGATGGCGGCTAGTTTGCGCGCTTTGGCGGCCGCGCGGCGCTGCTCGCGGGTTAGTTCGGGCTTGGGCTGGCCGTCGTCGTCTGAGGATTCTTCTTCCGAGGATTCTTCTTCGTCGTCGTCGTCTTCTTCTGAGGGCTCGGCTTTGGGTTCCTGTGGGGGAGTGGGTTAGCTGGTGGAGTTTTGGGTGGGATTGGTGGGGTGGGGGCGCGTGGTATGAGGTGTTTGGAGAGGTACGGTGGATATGTATTATAGGAGGGCGAGATGGGATGGTGTGGGTATCGCTAGTGGCCGGGTTGGGAAGGAGGAAGGGGGAAACACATACACCCCACATGCCCAAGACCTCGCCATCTGCATTGAGCGGTTGTAGGTCTCGAGAAAAGTGCTTGCCGCCTGTATGGACACCCGAATATAAGTCACACGATCCTAAACGCACACAGCAGCAAGAGTGGGAGAACGAATTGCAGCCTACCTCCACGCTTGGGCTTGCTGAACTTGCCACCGCGGCCACGGGTGCTGGTAGACATTCTTGCTGGTATTCCGTCTAGTATTCTACTCTAAGCGGATATTGTAGTCGTAGTCGAAGGAGTACCGTAGCGTTGACTCAGACAACAGATTGTGTGTGTGTGGGTGCAATATCGGAGTCGAATATTGAGGAGCGGAGGAGTCGGTGCAGAAGTGGGTTGTGAGAAGAGAGGACAGAGAGACCGCAGCAGCTTTATAGTCGGTGGGCGAAGGTAGAAGTTGAACCAACGGCGTGACTCTTGTACGCTCTAATGGTCTTCCACCAGATGCCAGCCAACGCACACAAGGGGGTGGGTCAGTAGGAAGCGAGAGCGGATGACAGCCCCAGGCAAAAGGGACCCCTCCTTCTGATGTAGGGCCCCACCGCCACTCGCCCCATCTCACTATACCCAAAACAACCCCTGCCGAACACGCTTAGTCATTGGCGAAAAATTCCTATATCTACCCGCCTCGCGTCTCTCTTCCCTCCCTACATAAAACTATCAACCCTTCATATTCACTCTGCTTTCCCGCTTTCCATGGGGCTTCGGAGGGGAAAGTGGAGGGGAGAGTGACAATTCGTCTACTTACCCCTCGGCCTTCTTCTTGAGAGGGACTCAGTCTCTTGGTGGAGGTCGAGGAAATTTTCAAGATGGGACATCCTTTTGCTGGCATAATGGGGTCCAATGGAATAGATGCTTTACTTGAAGACTCCTGTTTAAGCTAATCTCTCTCTGGATTTGCTTAGTGTACCTCGGCGTGCTTGTTCTTGAATGCCAAAGGATCAAGCATCAAAGCTTCGAGGTTCGGCGGGTGGGAGATGAACACATAAACTATGAAACACCAATGTATTCTACTTCCATAGTCGTGAAGTCAAGACTGCACGCCATTGCCTGGTCTCCAGCCATTTTTTCAATTGTCAAGTAATTGCCAAGTCATCGCCATGCATAATCTAGATCACACTCACAAAGATGATGCTAAAGTTGATTTTTGGAAGAAGATGTCCATCTCACGTTAGCTCATAAGGAGCAATTTTAGTATTTAAGGCTTGTTAGCTAGGTGAGAGACAACGCCACCAACCTAATCCTCAACTTCGCCACCATTGAAGTAAACCATAACCCGTAACCAGTAACTCGTAACTCATAACTCATAAGCAACCGCCCATTCATATTCTCAAGTAAGCCTTATGGCCGAAACCTGACCACATTCCCTGGCCCTCCGAGACAGATGAAAAGCCAGCAGGAAGCCTATGGAGCTATATTGAAAAGGAAAGTATAAAGCTTGTTATGAAGAAAGGGAAGAAGCACCACCATCTACCCACCATATCGAGGCTACTCCGAAGAGTGCAAGAACGAACCAGAAATGGATCAAAGGAAGACTTGACCATGAGTAAGTTGGGTGTGGATATGATCGCCTAAATGTACCACATGGTCTCGTTGATGCCCAAACCAGGGTTCATGGGAATAAGAGGGGCAATCTCCACTGGAGGCTTGTCAGAAGAGCTCGTTTCAGTCTTTGGCTTTTCAGCCCGAGTCTCTTTCTTGCCGGAAGACACCGGTGCAGTGTTTTCATGGGATCGAGCGCGATCGGCGGCAAGATGAGCATAGTAGACCGCCGGAAACAGCGACACGGGGGTGGTAGACCGCGCGTACTGGAATGAGTGTTCCAGAATGAATTGCTGGAGCTCCTCGCCTCCCCAATTGCCTTCATTTAGAATGACTTGATAATGGATAGGACGGGCCGTACCCTTGATGGCTGAGTGAGCGCAAAGATAGAAGTCAAACTCGAAAGGATGTGTGCAGCCAGATTCGACAAGAGTACCCGGGTTTGGATTGCCGTTCCTGTCGCCGGCGTTTCCCTTAGGGAAGAAGCGGATATGGTGGCGCTTGCCAGCAATGACAACCGTAAATTTTGGATCAACATTTGGAGCTAGTTCTTTGAACAAGGACTTCATATCGCGCACTTCTTGATCGAGGACATGCTGATATTGTCCTTCACTAACACCATCACGAACATATAGAACTCTCTGCGGTGCAGCACCTCTACCGGTGTTCATTATCCAGTGCTTGGCCATGCTGCCAAGGTGACCCCGGATGTTTTGCGTCGTAATCATTTCCACACGGTGGCCGTTGGTATCGCATTGAGCGAGGTACCGAGTGCAGCCTGCATCTTGAGACATGGTGATGGCGCAGAAAGACGCTGATTGCGTAGCATCAGAGCCCGGAGCAGGATGAGAAACGTCGGCACCAATACACATTGTAGGGATCTTAGCATTGTTGGGAGCAATTCTCGCCAACGTACTGCCCATCGCCCGGCATGTGGACCCACCAAGCTTCGCGTTGACTTTCATGCAAACGTTGGAGATGTATTGCGCCTTATTGTCGCGAACATGCTTGGCCTGGAGGACTTGAGACACTACACCATAGCGGCAGTCGCATGACTTCTTAATGCGCTTGTAGACCTCAGAGTTCCTGTCGGGGACAATGAAGACTATGAACTGGGGTTTGGCGTTGAATTTGTTGCCAGTCGCATTCCAGATATCAGTTACCATCTCACCACCTCTAGCTAGGTTTCCTGGACCAAAGGCAGGTTGTTTGCCTTCAGGTGTGAACCTTCCGCCATGGCCCCCATAAATTTTGATGAACTGGGAGATGAAAGCCCTGGCAGTTGGTTCGTCAACACCACCACGGCCTTGGACGGCACAAACGCCCCATGCATTGAGAGGCTTTGAATTGGGAGTGAGAAACTTCATGTTATCAATCCTCCAACGGCCTTGAGAAGCCTGGCTAGCCGCGATTTTCTTATTCGCACCAAAGCAGACATCTGGCGTGGGGAGTACGCGAGCTTTAACATCTGCCGGTGTAGGATTAATGCGCACTCCGTAATGCTTCAGATATGGGTCGTTAGCCCAATCAAGGAGCTTCACGCCATGCTCCACAGCACTCCAGCGATCCCTCGGGAGAGTAACAGCAAATTTGATCATTGCTGACGTCTGTGTCTCGTTGAGCTTTGCATTGTACCGTTGATTGGGTTCGATCCTAAGAACATCCATTGGAAGATATTTGTCTTTTCTGGTCATCTTGACCACAGGAAAGTTGCGTTGGAGGATGAGCCCATACGCCTCACGGAAGTACTCGTATAGAGTAATCCATTTCTTGGATATGACGTTTCCGTTAGAATCCCTTTTTGTCTGCTCAAACTTACACTCCGTTGGATCCTTGGCGATAAACTTATCAATACACCACGAAGTGACTTGATCTTTTCGATGCGTGTCAATGACATGAAGCCTGTGGAATCGCTTTAAGTCCCTTCGGAAATAAGACTTGTCCCAGTCCTCTTTGGCAGCCTGGAACTTGACTTGGACATCGGCCGGAGCACGAGCATTAAAGTTTTGCATGACAGCTTGAATCAGCGGTTGGGAAGTCCAGAAAGTGCCATTGGCGACGTCAACGTTAACAGTCATGGCCTTCACGCCCTTGTCGTTCAACACCGGACGAAGTGAAGAGAAGACGCCTTTGAAAGCCTCAATACCTTGACCAAGAGGCGCGCGCTGCTCACCACGCTGGAAGAATGACTTCTTAATCTGCGTGTACCTCTGAGATGGCCGTTCACGCATGACATGATCTAAGAAGTTCACAGTATCGATACAGTCGTTAGTCCATGACGCTTTACCTTCTAGAAAGGCGCTGAGACTAATGAAGTCGATCTTCTTGGTCTTGCGAAGGTAAACTCTATGCTGATTTTTGCCAGCCCTCTCCGGGTTGAACTTCCGACCCTCTTCGACATCAAGGTCAACGGTGATGCGGACCTCGGGCTTGGATAAATCCTTCATCGACCTATTGATGTGTAAGCATTGCTTTAGCATCGTTAGGTTTCTCTAAGATTTGCTTACCACGCCAACTTGTTTCCATCATAGAGCCACATATTATCTGCGCCAAGCTCTTGCTGAACAGTCTTCGATGCCCAGACTTTCTTGATGAGACCGCGCTTCTCAGTACCACTACCAATAGTGACCTACGATAAATTCAGCATAACTTCATGGACAAAATGCGTGTGGGCTTCTAGGGCTCACATCGTACTGCCAGACCGATTTGGTGGGTAAAGCCAGGACATTGAAGGTGTTAAGAGTCAGGCTAATCTCCTTGCCAAGAGAATTGAACTTCTTGGGCCGAGGAGGCAGGGAGGGCGGAAGCCCGAACTTGACAATGTTAGTCTTGGTATCAAAATGCCGAAACTAAGTGATGTCTGCCAGGCATCGTAGATCGCCCATGATGAATGAATGGTAAGATAGAAGGTAAATGAAAGACAATAGGAAGATAAGAATAGAGATAAGAATACCCTATAAGATGGAAGTGTGATGGAAGGATGATGGAAGGATGATTGAAAGGATAGAAGATCAATGCGGCAGAATGCGCGGATCACGAAATCGGAGCGGCGAGGGCCAAGGCAAATTGAAGACAGGTGGTGATAAGACAGTATGAAGGAGCGCCGGGTAAGGGCAACGGGTAAGGGAGAGACAGATGCAAAGGAGACGTGGAGAAATTTGGTTCAGTGCTTTGACCAACGCTCTCCCATAATAACTTACTCCACGTGCGATGTACCATCCTGCCATTCCAAGGGCATCCGAGATATTCCTCAAGTTCGCATAATCAGCGGAATTCTGGCTTAAGGTCGCCAAATCCATCGTCTGGGGATCTCGATTGCCATCGAAGTGTGGCAAGGACTTCGGGGTAGAGCGCTGCGGAGTCTCTTCACGTCCAGAATTATGAGACGACTTATGTTCCTCAGAAGAGACATTGCTCTTCTTTTCGGCTTGCGCACGCTTCTTAGCTGGGCCGGCCATACTGGATGTTGACTCTGAGGCGCGGATTAGCGGTGACTACGCGTGGGGGTGAAAACGGCAATGAGCGGTGATGGTAAACAATGAGGCCGGACGAACAGAACGGTATGTGACGTGCTTAACCGGAGCCTCAGATAGCCGTGAATTAAGAAAGGCGAGCGGGGACAATAGCGGTACAAGCCACTTTGGTAGTCAATAGAGCAGAAAGTGAAATTTGTGAAGAGTGAGGTGAAACTGGATCAATAGAAAGAAAAGCCTGTGATTCAAAGCAGAGACTACGTACGTCAGAGAAAGAAGCTCTTGCTATGAACTTGCGAATGGCGAGACTTCGTGATAGTTGGAGTTGCGAAGCTCTAGAAGTAGTGAGATCGATGATAAGTCGACGGTTGCAAAATATATATGAGCTGACTCAGCGGTGCGTGCGGCAAGCGTGAGGACTTCCTTAGCGATTTGGTGGCGTAATGACTGTTGGTGGTAAGAGCATCAACGAGAAGAGATGGTGATTGATCAAAGTTAGATGAGCTAAGCAAGTAGTGGTGAAGAGATTGTGAGGTGAAGAGGTGGAGGAGAGACGGAGGCTTGATGATGAATGAGATGGGGCTTTATAGTTGAGGTAGGATGGAAGGGAGAAGGAAAGAGGGCAGTGACATTGCCTGCTTGATTTGACCCACGCAAAGTAAGGCGTAAATCTTAGAACAGAGACATTTGTGGAGATACGAGACACAGCAAACGTTTCACTATCAAGGAAATTTTTTGAGCAGAGAGATATCAGCATCAACATCATGGAGCTACAGCAAAGGGTGCGGCTCATCTGGATAGCCGTTTGGGGATCTACCAGGTTGAACTAGAAAAGGGAACTACGAGATCTTACGAGAGAGTCTAGGACCCTGACAGTTACCGTTCATTATGTTAGATTTTATGGCTTAAACTTTGGGAGGATGGAACTGCTTAAAACTCTAGCAATTGAAACATTCCATGTTGGAGCGAGACGCGTGAGGTCACATCTCGGCAAAGCCTCGGCGTAATTCCAAAGCCACTAAATTCTTCACCACAGGGAAATAAGTTGATTTTGTACAAACTTTTGATTGAGATTAGGTATGGGTGGTCTATGCTACAGAGTGAGATCATTTGATGAATTATGCTGGTGAAATCCCTCTGACGCCTAGGTTTCCATCTCCCGTGCTTTGCGACAACAAGCACAAAGAACCCATCGACCAGGAATTACATGGACGAACTCCATTTTTACAAGGGAGACCAGCGATGAAACAAAGCGCCATTTTAGATGCAAAAACCGACTCTATGGATCGCGGGAAATCAATGCCACCAAAACAGACCCACTAGTATTTGGAATATCCGCTGTGCAAGCAAGCACCCGCCCGGTGTGTATCCACCGGGCACGGTAATTCAATACCAATCAAGGACATATTAGGCATCGATCCGCACGAGGAGTAATTTTGAATGGTATTTAGGCCTACGGCTGCCATTGCGATCACCTGGGATAAGGATAGCCTAGTGATTTGGCGTCAGCTTTGTTTCAAGGTAAGATAGATTGGCGATTAACTCTGCAACGACCGACGGATTTCGGCTACAGCACTCTTTAGAAATCCGGAAGGTTGGTACTCACTGCCTACTTGGCCGTATCCTCCTACCTGCGGAGGCATCGGCGTTTGTCTCGTTTGGTTTCCCCCCGGCCGATTCAGGTCTGTGTTCCTGAGTAGCTCTACCATTCGTTCTGCATTGAAACGTGTCTCCTTGTAAGTATGGGCACCGGGAATGATGCTAAGAAGGAAAAGAATATCTCGGGGTAGGGAAGGCGGAGGAGCTGCCTGTGGCATATTGAGAGTGGATGAGAGACCCTCTGACGCCCGCGCCTGGTTCCGTCTAGCAGCGTCTAGCCGTCGTCCAGCCGCGCCTTTGAGTGGTGACTCGCCACGAGGAATCTTCCGTGGCTGGGCAGCTTCGCTGTCCGATTCATCGGGAACGAATGGTCTCTTGGGCGAGTTCGATATTTGAACTATAGCTGGAGCTGGTCTCGGTGAGTTTTGCACTGATGGAGGTTGCGGGGGAGGTTGCTCAATTGATGGTAGCGCTTTCGGCTTTGACTGGGTGGCAGGTGAGATGATTGGTCGGATTGCAGTCGGATCAAAGCCGGGTGCTGAATATCGATGAGAAAATCGGACCAGCTGAGGATCTTCGGGAAAGAGGTCGCTCATGCGTTTCTCCAGTTTGGTGATTTGACTTAGTTCACCATATTGCGATTCGTATTCGTGGAAGAAGGAGAATATTGGTTTCGCGCGGGGGATAGTCTCAGGCTTCTGCGTCAACTTATTTACTGTTGTTTCGAATACCGCGCGGGCATCTGGATCTAAGTTAGGTTGCGTTGCCTAATGCGATTCGCATCACTTACTTGTGATATCGTTGATAGCAATAAGGTGCTTGAGGTACTCTAATGCAAAATTCTCATCATCTGGGAAAAGTTTCATGCCTCGTTCAAATATCTTCGTTGCGGCGGGGTCTTTGTAGCAGTGATATTCAATGAGAGCACTAGTGACGTATACCTCACTGAGTATTCGCCCTTTCCTGCGAGCATCTGCAAAGATTTGCCTAAATCCACCAACAGCACCGTTAGGCTTGCCTTTGCCTTGGATACGACGCATCGCCCTCATCAAAGCTATCCACGCATATGATATCGTCCGCTTTAGAAGATGAATCTGCGCATTATTCCCTGCCTCTATCGCCTGAATTTGTGCCTGGAGCGCAGCTTCTCTAGGGTTGACAGCTCGATTCCCAGAATCCTCATCGTCATCGTCGTCATTCGAGTCCTCCGGAGAGGATGGCGCCTGCTGGGCAAACATTTCTTTTACTCGGGCAATCGTTTGTTCTTCGCGCTTCTTTGTTTGGTTGATAAGGTCGTATAGCGCGTCAAGTACTTTGTTGTAAGGCTCTCGAACGGCATCACCTCGACGCTTTAGACCCTCCTCTCCTTCTTCGGGTTCCGCAGTGAGTTCGATGCGATCTGCTCGCTTAAATGCGAGTAGGCAGCTCTCAGGATTAGCATTGACACCTTGAATTAAGAATTCATTGCCTTCTGATTCCATATCATTTTGAAAGCAGAACTCAGCGGCTTCGTACCACATCTCAGGCCAGAATCGCAATGCCATAAGTGCTTGTTTGTAAGTATACACGACACGGGCTTTGTAGGCAGCAGGGTCTTCATCTTTCAGAACCAACGGATCTTCCTTCTCCCAGTTGATCCATCTTTTCCAGATTTCGACCTGTTTAACGTACTCTGCGTCTCCTTCAAACCCCAGTGCTGGTGGTAAGCGAGGACGTGTTGTGCGAACGAGATCCCGCGTTATGTTCTCAAGTGCTATACTAGAGCTTCGGGCTGTCATATATGCTGGAGATTTTTCCTGTAGAAATTTGCGACCCTACCCCTCATTATTAGTCTTGAATCCAAATGCGGGTACTGTTGTTCTCACTGTCGTCTTATTTAACCCCATCTCAAAAGAATCGTACTGCTTCCAAAGTGCTTGGACTGCTTGTGTAGGAATACAGATTGCTCGTTGGTAAGCCTTACGTAGCGAATCCATCTTCTGCTGATCCTGCCAGCCACTACCTCCAATGTTGCCAGGGCCTGAGCGAATGAACTGGATAAAGTCCTGCCATATCTGTCCAGAATCTTTATCGAATCCGATATTTTGGAGAACAAATTCATATGCTTGGGTGACAATCTGGCGGGCATTGCCTGAAGGATCTGTAGTAAGGTTATTGCGACGACGGACATAGTCTAAATAGATTGACCACAGTTGAACATTTGGAATTGACTGAAGAGACTTTGTAAATATCTGTTCAACTCGATAAAAATCATCATTCTGCAATTCCATGGTCGCGTAGTTCACCCATTCCTCCGCCTGTTGACATTAGTACTGTTGTTGAGAAGTAATACAGATGCCAATGGACTTACTGCTGAAGGAAAGACTTTGAAGAATCGATCGTAGACAGCTCGAGCTTCATCAAACTTGTTGCGCTTACGATGTTCACTAATTAAACTTAACCAGGCATCCATGTCACCACGCGGATCCTCAGCTATTCGATCTTCTAGAATGCCGACCCGGTCATGCGGAAGACGCGCCTTTGAAAGAGAAGTCGCAGCTGCATTTGCTGTTTGAGAGAGGGTTGGAGCTTGGGACGGCTTAAGAGTCTCGTGAGCGGAAGCACCCTGATTAGGAATGACAGCAACAACGTTGGGAACAGTGTCAGTGACGCCAGTTGGAACAACACCTGAAACACCCTGATCTTGTGCAGCACTATGTAATGGTACATTTGTGGAGGGAAGAGTATTGTTTGGAGTTTGAGAAAGAGAACGCTGTGGTGTATCTGAAGAACCCCGTGCAACATTCAGTAACGCAGAACCAACCGCCTTTGGTCTCACGGTTGGCAGCTCATCCTCATCATCTTCACTCTCAACAACAAATCCACCCATTGTCCGCGGTTGCTTCGCAGGCACAGGGGCTTCTGCAGGTTTCTGGTTGGATGGGGTTGCGGCTTTGGAAGGACTCTGAGGAGCGGATTCGGAGGCGGAGGAACGCTCAGAGCCGGCTTGCAGAGGTCGTGACGGGTAGTCTGTTTCGGGCATAAGGTTCGAAGGATCATAGTCCTCTTCTTCGTCATCGTCGTCGGTAGGTAGGTGTTGCTGCCCTTGTGTCCCGTTCGAGTAGCCTCCGGTGAGGTCTGATTGCAATGATTTGAGGAAAGCAAGCTCAGCCTCCATGTCCGCCATGATCACGACTGTGCTTCCGATAATCTGTAACTGAAGTCGAATGCTAGCGATGTCGCAAAGATAAAGTCACGCGGTTGAACGACTACTCACAGAAGGCGCGCAAAGCCTCAAGGGGGTGCAACGAGGACTAGACAATTTGCGACAGGGGAATGGCTGGCCTTTGTCTACGAAGGTTAGTAAGAGAGCGGGAGCAGCCACAAGATGGTCTTTGGGGTTGTGGTGATGGTGGGCAGGACAAAGTTGAAAGATCAATCAATCCGTCACTAGCGCGAAATGACAAAGCTTGGAGGGAATGAGGATGCTCCAAAGTAACAGCCACCAAGAACGGAGTATTTATAGATGACATTACTGCTGCACGAATATATTCACTGCACCCACTGATGGTGAATAACTCAAAAGAATCCTTGATACCCATCCACCAGAAAGTGAATTTCTAAATAACACCCTTCGATCCCGCAGGTTAAACCCATTAAGCCGCTCTAGGGCAACCCTCAAGGCCTCCTTCAGGCGCGTGTCCGAAACACCAACATTAAAATCCTTCCTCATGAATCCTCACATATCATTACCTCGCCAGAATGGTGGGCCCTCTAACTTTGGAGGTACGACACCATCAAGCCGAAGTGAAGGACTCCGAATGCCACGCTTCTTCAAACGCCTGTTCAAATTCCCGCAGATGGACTTTGAGATGGCCATATGGGAGATGACGAGCTTGATAATAGCACCCAAAAAGGTGTTTCGATCGATATATTACCATGTAAAGCTCAAATAATCCCCAGACGGAACCGTAGCTCCGCTGACACCATTTACAGAAACGTAGGTAGCCCTCAACTGCTCTTCCGACCTCGAGCGACGTAGCTGACGGATAGCACTCTAGAAACCAAAAACACCTGGCACAGGCCCGATCCATCCTTCACATACCTCCTGTCATTCTTCCTACTCCTCACATCGCTAGCATGGGGTTTAGCATACGCCGATGGCTTCTCAAAAACCCTCCAGATAACCCTAGTCTTCATATTTGTGCATTTCCTAGCCATGTCCCTACTCGTGGCAACGGCTGCATACTTCCTTGTTGGACGGTTATTAGGACCAGGAGTTCCAGGGCTACCAGGACGGAGAAGACAAGGGCTATTCACACAGCCCGGGGAAGAGGAGCAGCTTGAATTTGGCTACTGCTTTGATGTGAGAACATCTCGAGTTTCAAGATATAACCCGGCGAATTACTGAACGTAAATAGGTTGCGATACGCGCATTCGTACCCATATGGGTATTCCTCTACGTAATCCAGTTCCTCCTGATGCCCCTCATCGCTTCAAATTTCTGGTAAGCCCTGTCCCCTTCATCACACTATATCTCACCTGCTCACTGATCAATTCAATCTATCTTCACTCGAACTAACCAATACAGGGTCTCTCTCCTGTTCGGAAACTCCCTCTACCTCCTAGCTTTCGGTTACTACATTGTCATCACGTTCCTCGGCTACAACGCGCTCCCATTCCTACACCACACCGAGCTCCTCCTAGCCCCCATCGCCATCCTCACCATCCTCTGGTTCGCCAGCCTCTTCGGACTCAATCTCCCCAAGCATCTTGCGCCGGTGTTATGGGCTGGGGCAAAGTTAAGGAAGGATGTCTGATATGCGACGACAGGAAAGCTGTAAAGTAGCCACGCATTTTCTGTATACTATCTCGGCGTGTGGTGTATTCTCCGGCGTTGGAATCGGTTTTGGAATAAAAAGCAAATTATGATACAACGAATGTTTAAACAATCTTACATCCACAAGGCCGTTGTAGGGACATGGTGAAGATTTATACAAGAAGTGGGGTTTTTAGACTTTACAACAACATGAAAACGCCACAATGTGCGTCCATCTTTAACCCATCCCGCCCGTGATACATTCAAATCCAGGGCCATTAAATACGTTATGCATGTTTAAAACATTGTAAGAAAGGTAGAGCGGATATTACAAATACCTCTTTTCCTGCTTCTCTTCGTAGCATTGGACCTGATCGCCGACCTCAAATCCTTCCCAGTCTTCGAAAGCCATGCCACACTCGGTGCCCTTTCGCATCTCAGACACATCTTTCTTGACCAACTTGAGCGATGAGATAGTACCTGCACAATAGACTGTTAGCCTGAACTCTCATAATATATCTCCGTGCTTTGTTGTCATGTTAGATGAAGAGGAAATAGAACTCACCATCGTAAATCACGTTATCTCCCCTTAGAACTTTGACCTTTCCTCCTCTGTTCACCACTCCATTCCGAACCTTGACACCCGCAATCCTAGCTTTCTTCTTTCCACCAAGACCAATCTCAAAGCCCTGCGCCACCTCCGCCTCGCCCGTGACTCTACTCACGACGCGAGGCGCTAGCTTCTCGCTGAGTAACGCCTTAGCGTCTTCGACCACTCTGTAAATGATATTACTGTCCACAATCCTGACGCTTTTCTCCTCGGCAAGGCCGCTAATATTCGGCGGTACGACAGTATTGAAATTGATGATATGGCCCTTGGCAGTCGCCGCATGTTCAACGTCGAATTCTGATGGTGAACCAACCCCAGAGCGCAAAATCGTGCAGCTAACTTCTGCGTTCCCGAGAGGAGCGATGGAGTTGACAATCGCCTCCACGGAGCCAGAAACATCAGCCTTCACGATAAAGGGGATAACCTCTGGACCTGCGTCCTTGTTCGTCTTCTCCGTGCTCTCAATGCCCCCGGAACCATCAGCCGAAGCTGCTGCAACCGCGGCTGCTGCGGCCTCCTTCTCTTTCCTCTCAGTTTCAAGACGTCGAGCTTCATTGATGGCCTCCATGTCTTTCGCCATACGTTCACGCTCCTCTTTGTCCAACCTCAATTCCGAGACCGCTGCTGCCTTTTGCTCATCTGGCGCCTGCAGCACTTCATCTCCAGCAAGCGGCTGTTCTCTCCACCCATCAACTTCAACCGGCATACCCGGCCCAACCTCCTTAATCGCCACTCCCGCTTCATTCTTTAACGTACGCACTCGCGCCCAGGTAGTCCCCGCAACCAACACATCACCGACGCGGAGCGTACCACAGCGCACAAGGACGGTCGCCACGCGACCAGATTTCTTCGTTGTGGCTTCAAGGACCCAGCCCTCCACAGCACCTCCTGTTTCAGCACGATGGTCGAGGATCTCAGACAGCGTGACGACAGCTTCTTCGAGTTCGGACATGCCTTGGCCCGTTTTCCCGCTCACGCACACGACTTGAGTATCGCCACCATAATCTTCAACCTCCACACCATGTCTAGCCAAGTCCTGCTTGACTCTGTCCGGAGCAGCTTCGTCTTTATCGACTTTGTTAATGGCTACGATGATAGGTACACTAGCAGACTGCGCATGCTTAATCGCTTCGATAGTTTGAGGTTTAACTGAGTCATCTGCTGCGACCACGAGAACCACAATGTCAGTAACATTTGCTCCGCGCTGGCGCATAGAAAGGAAAGCAGCATGGCCAGGTGTATCCAAGAAAGTGATGGTTCTGCCAGAGGCAAGCGGAACGCTGAAAGCACCAATGTGCTGCGTGATGCCACCAAATTCTGCCGCCGCCACACTTGATTTCCTTAAGTAGTCGAGAATGGTGGTTTTGCCGTGGTCGACGTGGCCCATGATGGTTACTACGGGAGGTCTCGGCGGTAAAGAAGAAACATCCTCGGGGATAGGCGCCGCATAAAGATCCGCGTCCTCTTCGGTAGGTTGGATGATGGGCTCGAAGTTGTACTCCATGGCGATGAGTCCAGCATTTTCGGCGTTTAGAATGTGGTCGTTCTGTACATCTTCGAAACCTAGCCGTTCCATCTTACGCACAAATTCTTCAACGCGAATCTTTAGCACTGAAGCTAAGTTTGCCACACTAATATATTCAGGGAGATAGATTGGCGTAGGTTCGGCTTTCTCGAGCTGAGCTTTGCGTTTTTCTGCCTTGCGCTGCCGTTTTCGTTCGGCACGGAGGGCCTCATCGTCATATTCATCTTCATCTATGTCTCGCATAACACGGTTATTGCGGCGGGCTTTGCGGCGGTCACTCGATTTTCGGTGTTCAGGCTCAAATTCTAGCCCACAGGTAGGAGCGGCGTACTCTTCATCTTCATATTTGAAGCGGCCAGAGCGTCGCTTATATGAATCAGCTGCACGACGTTTCTCTTCGTCATGGTAGAGAGTTGGAGAAACTGGGGTTGAGTTTTCCTTTGCCCAAGACTGACTAAGATTATCTGTTGTAGGTAGAGCATCGTTCCGTCCCTCCCTAAGTGGCTCAGAACTGGAGCGTGAAGGCACATGATTGACTTTAATCTGATTTGGGCAATCTCGTCCCCGATGCCCTTCCTCGCCGCATCGGAAGCAGCGCAGCGATTCGCGGGACCTTTTTGCTAAGGGAACATAACGTTTAGATGCTCCACTCAGAAGGCTTTGAATCTCATCACTGTTCAGCTTGCGCTGTGGCGGCGGTTGGGGCGGTCGATTGCGCTCCAAACCCCTTAGGAAATCACCAATGTCGGAGTTTTCAGATATGCTAGATTGCGATTGACGTTGATCAACCGCATTCGGCAGTGGGCTAGGCACATTCCTCCGTTTCAGATGCGTCCAATTTGAAGCAGCTTCATGACTGAATGTTGGGATATCTGAGGGGGGGGAGGAGCTGGAATTTAGGTTGATTCGATAAGATTTTAGGCCAGGCTGCCGTTGATCATTGGGAGGAGCTACCCTTTCCCTAAATCCACTTCGTTCTTGACATTCCGGCCATTGTAACGGTTGAGACTGGCCACTCGATCCACCAACCCCCGGAACTTTGGACTGTCTCGTCATTGGATGGCCTGTCTCTCGTAATCCTTGGTGGCTTAGGTTCGATGATAACGGGGGAACCTCTCGAGATGGCTGACTACCAAATCTTGCCAGTAAAGCTCGTCTCTCCCGCTCTTCCCGTGTGATGAAAGTCTCGCCGCGTGAGGAAGGCTGTTGAGATGCCTGCACACCAAATCTTGCCCGCAATGCCTCCCTCTCCCTCTCTTCTTGTGTACTCATTCTACTGCTTCCTTCAAACGACCGCCCCCATCCACCTGAAGACCGATGTTGGCCATTAGAGGAATTCTCTAGGTGCCCACTATCATCTTCGCGGTATGCTACAGCCGCTGAGGCTGACTGAGGTGCATTGCTCGAGGAATTGAGATATCTCCGTTGGACGACGGCGGGCTGGCGGATCGATGGGATAGCTCCATCAGCATATCGCCGGGAGGCGCAGAATATGCAGATGTTGCGGTTTGAGGTCGCCTGCAATCGGGCATTAGTAAGAACATCCAGGGATTTCCGAGGCTGAAAATACCCGTAACACACGACAATTCCGCATATTTGGATGGAGATGTTGGCGGAATGAACAGGTACAAAATTTCAGAATGGATGGTATCGCGATCGCCATATTGGGAATGGTTCATCTTGAAGGCGGGAAAAGACGGCAAAATGCTCAGACTTCAACATCGGTATCCCATGCGCTGTTGAGAAAGGTCGTTTGGTAAGCGAACCAATCAGATAATCTAGATTCGACGCAGTCTTAGGAAAATGAAGCTGTAGATTTGATCAATTAATTATAACGCAATATCGTGATAATAAAGCTCAGATTTAATATATATTACTCTATTATCGCCTAATTTAATTAAGGTGTTCCTGCTAGCAAGGCCCACGCATACAGAGCGGTATTTTATAGAGCTGGCAGCCGTATTTAATTATCGGAGGACGACGACGTCTTGCCCACTCTTTACTATCGCGAGGTTTCTGCGTTGTAATTACTGAAAGCTCTATAAGAGGCTTCCTGCGTGCCTTCCTCTTAATTATACCTTTTCTACTAGCGGCAACACAAGCTGCACAGCTTCGCTGCTTTGGAAGTATCCGAATAGGCCCCTACCCGTAATTCTCTGTAGGTGCTTTATAAACATCCTTATCCTCTATTATAGTAACCAGGCCGGGTGGTTTAGTAAGTTATTTACCGTGTTTAAATAAGGCGTTAATAAGGTATTCGCGGAAGGCTTTATAGGCGCTATATTTAGGCCAATGGCCAGAAACTAATTTAGCGGAGAGTTTATAGCAATTAGCAACGGTAGTATTAAGTAGGAAGTAGTAGAGAGGCTTCTAAGGGCTCGTTCGATAACTTTTTTTGACCTGTTCGCGCCCACCTGTTCGACCCCCTGTTTTGTGCCCACCTGCGCCCGTCTGTAGGATTATAAGCGCAACTAGTGGGCGCCACAGCAGGGG
>Ga0307515_10006191_pt1 | contig 24029 bp, 17 predicted proteins | sample 17_EM_MG_FD_194513 | JGI IMG/M metagenome (GOLD analysis project Ga0307515, IMG submission 194513) | Populus trichocarpa ectomycorrhiza microbial communities from riparian zone in the Pacific Northwest, United States - 17_EM | ecosystem: Host-associated > Plants > Roots > Unclassified | place... | reverse complement strand
GGTTTACGGGCTCTCCAACACTACGGCCGACAACTTGCGGTCGACCCGTAGTGTTTCAACCATTGGGAGCTCCCAATCAATATCGAGCTCCCAATCTAAGGAGTTCGTGGCCTTGCAGCAACACACGGCTCAGCTCACCAAAAAATACGACCACCTATCAGCGGAGTACGCACAACTCAAAGGGTCTCATGCAGAACAAAGAGCGGAGTATCAAGAGCTTCGCGAAATGGTCATGAACATGGCAACACAGAGTGGAACGTGTGCGCCTAATCCTTTTTGGCCATATAACCGCCAGCCTCCTCCAGGACCTCCTCCCCCTCCAGCTCCACCTTTATATTAATTTTTAATAAACATTATTTACCTTCAAAATTTCCTTTAATATTTTTTTTTGAAACAAATTCAGTTTGTAATGAATATTATTTAACTTTGATTTTTTTTCTTTTTGATGTTCAATATAAATTTTATTTGCATAATTGGTTTGTATTACCATTAATTTATATAGTTTTATATTATATATTCTAAATAATTTTTTAAAAACAAAATTAGAAAAAAAACTATCACCAAGGGTTTTACCAACGGAATAAATCCGTCGGCAACTGACAGTAGCATTCCCGACGCATTTACAGACAGATATATTCGGTCGGTATTTTAAACACTCACCGACAGACTTAATCCGTCGGCATTTGACAGTAGCTACAACACTTACCGACGACTTTACAGACGGATATATTCGGTCGGTATTTACCGACAGAGTTACCGACGGTTTGTATCCGTCGGTAACTCACGATATCACCGACGGAATAAAAATCTGTCGGTATATTTCAAGAGGGAATCTTTTTTTTGGCGCACAAATTTTGTCTGTAAAACCATCAGCAAATGGTTTTTTTGTTTTTCCAACTGATATAGCGACGGAATGGGGAATCACCGACGAAAGGAAAGGCGACAAACATATTCCGTCGGTGAGGATGTCGGTAAATAAATCACCGACGAACTTCTAATCACACACCGACGGAATATGTCCGTCGGTAAAACTGTGAAATCTTGTAGTGCTACCACAATCTTCACCACGTCATTTTGTTCTGGGGATCTAGGCACCGTTAGAAGTCTCTTTATACCATGATCTTCATAAAACTCATTAAAATCATTAGAACAAAATTCACCCTCCTATTCGTCCTAAATGATTTTATAAAATAACCACTTTTTTTTTTAACTAATACTTTAAACTTCTTAAAACAACTAAACACATTAACCTTTTCTTTTAAAAAGCATACTCAAGTCTTTCTACTATAAATATCAATAAAAAGTAGAAAATATAAGTTTTTACCAAACGAACATGTTTGATAGGACCATAAACATCGATATGTATTTCTTGTAGGGCTTGATTTGCTCTTGATATAGACTCTTTCAGAAAACTCTTGCAAAATTGTTTGCCCACTAAACATCCTTCACACCACTATTTTTTTTTTTTATTGAACACAAGAATCAATAAAAGGTATTGAGTTCAAATAAACTTTAGACAAGTTACCCCTTTACAAGAATATTGTAAATCCAACTTATAAGTATTTCATGATGTCAAAACCACAAAATAAATAGAAATTCATTCTACCAAAAGTGAAAACTATATTTGAGTTCTTAACGAATGACGCGGGCATCACAAGAATGTGTGTGTAAAACACTATTTCTTAAACATATGGTTGTGATCTTCCTAGACCATTATTAACGAGGGTATAACTCAGTAATTGATGCCTCATTTGCTGACAATGAGAGAGCTGTTTTGGCCTCTGAGGAATGAGTCACCCTTGAATTGTAGTCCATTGACGATGATATGTCTGATTGATATGTGCTGCTGTTCATAAAAAATGCTGGTTGAGAAGGTACTGGCAGAGTAAGAGAATAGCTGCTTAGCATTAGAACAATCGAAGCCATGGTTGGTCTATCAACCATATTTTCTTGAACACAGAGTAAACCAATATGGATGCATCTCATCATTTCAGTTCTTGAACCAGTGCTCAAAGCAGGGTCTATAACATTCAAACCTGTGCCTTCCCTCCAATTTCTCCATGCCTACAACATTGATCAGTCACCATTAATTTATCAAACTTGCGTAGCTGAAAACAAGCCAGTATCCAGAAAAGAAAGTTGCATCTATAAAACCATAGATGAGTGTATACTTACATAGCTCAATAAATCCTCTACGGTTTCACCATTACGAAAACATTTGTTTTTCTGACCACTCACAATCTCCAAGATTAGCACGCCGAAACTAAACACGTCTGATTTCACTGAGAATCGTCCATGCATCGCATACTCTGGAGCCATGTAGCCACTGCGTATCAACATTAATGATGAGGTCAATTTCAATTAACGTTAATACTGTCTCCAACATGGTTATATTCGAATGTTTGAAGATGATTCTAGCAGTTTCAGTTTTCATTGTGCTACCCTATTTGAAGCAGGCTATCAGTAAGAAGTTATCATAATTGTAATCACTGTAACTACATGCTCTGCTTGTCTAGATACTTACTATGTCCCCACGATTCTACTTGTATTGCCTTGAGTTTCATCCATCACGAACAATCTTGCCATCCCGAAATCGGAAATTCTAGGATTCATGTCTGCATCCAATAAAATGTTGCTAGCTTTGAGATCGCGATGGATGATTCGAAGGCGAGAGTCCTCATGAAGGTAAAGAAGTCCACGAGCAATGCCTCCAATGATCTTGTAACGCGTTTCCCAGTCCAACTGTTCTCGCCTCACTTGATCTAGAGACAACATAATTGGACGAGATTAAATGTTATATGGATCTAACTTTGTAGAGATTAAAGTTTGTCAAAGTTTTGAAGTAGTCTTGCACATAATTAGATTCTGAAAGCAAAATAAAATCAGCTTAACTTGTAGCCTTACTGAATATGAAGTGATCAAGGCTGGCATTAGGCACAAACTCGTAGATAAGAAGCCTTTCGATTCCTTGCAAGCAAAATCCTTGAAGTCTAACTAAATTCCGGTGTTGTAGCTTGGCAACCAACACGACTTCATTTTTAAATTCTAAATCTCCTTGTCCAGAATCCTTGGAAAGTCTTTTGACTGCTACCTCTTGTCCATTGGAAAGTGTACCCTGAAAATATTACATTTCAAACACCGCGAATTTCTCTTGCATTTATGCTGCTCCATGGATATCCTTCAATTAAGTATTACCTTGTAAACAGAACCAAATCCACCTTGTCCAAGCTTATTTTCCTCAGAAAAGTTATCTGTTGCAGCTCTAATAGTACCGAAGTCGAATTGCAAGGATTCTGCTGTTATTATTTCATCCACAGCTTCACAAAACAAACAAGTTAACACACTTGCATACGACATACAACGCATTTCTTAAGCATTTTTTGTCCGTAGGAACTTTGCTTTGTTAAATTTCAAATATAATTTTTTAAAGAAGTATGTTCAATGTTCAAGTAGAATACGATTAGTCTCAGTTTAATCCAAGAGAGAGTTTTGTTGAATTGCTGCTTGAATTGATGAAATGGCTTAGGTTAGATTGGCGGTGTGTTATTATAGCCTTGTTATATGGGATAAAATTCCATTGCATGTTCTAAATAATAATAAAATGTGGTTATATTAAAAGAATTCCTTAACTAAGAAAGTAATAACCTAATTGCTAGTATAAATAGAATATGTTAGTGGCTACTTTAGAGGTGCTTTTAATATTAATTATGAGTAGTAGAACCATAAATCTTGATGGAAATTAAGGACAGGTCAAAAGATGTTATTGTTTTTGTAAAGATATCAACGATCAGAATCATGCCACATGTCAAGAGATTACAGGATGAAGTGGTTAACATTCTGTTAGACAGTTAAAGTTGTTAATACTGTTAGGTAGTTAGAAACAGTTAAAAAAGCTGTTAATCATTGAAGAAAGAAACTGGTTTACGTCTGTAGATCAGTTATAAATACAGCTCCAATAATGTAACATTGATTTTAAAAAATATAGTGAATGCATTCATCTTCTTCCTTCAACTGTCAACTGCTCTCTCTGCATTCTTCATTTCTTTTCTTAAATCTTTAAAATTCTTTCATTCAATTCTGCTATCTTCACAGTTTCTAGTATGGATACCTGGAAATTCTTTGATGCACAAAGTGATGTTTTCGGGAGAGGACACTCTTCTTGAATGGTTTTTAACAATAATAGTTTGAGAGGCTTAATAGTAGCGTGGTGAGAGATTCCTTGCATGTAGTCAGATTTTAGATAGCGAGGTATTTGTGTGCAAGATTCATTAGTGGCCATAATTCCTATTTTTATACAAAATAGTTTTTACAATAAATTGTCAAACTACATTAAATTTTATTTTCTATTATTTTTGGATTTAGCGGATTTTGTCCCGACATAAATTTCAAGCGTTTGAAGATAAAATAATTTATGATTTTGGACAAAGAATTTGATGTAGTTAGGCCTACGATAACAAGTGATTCTGGACAGTCAGAGGTGAGTCTTCCACAACTAGATGAAACTATGCCCTAGACAGGCAGTCAGGTGTAGGTCTGTCACAACTAGATGAGAATCTACCCTAAATAGATTACATGGATAGCCTAGTAGATATATTTACAGACCTGTGGGATAGGTCAAAGCCTAAGAGGAGGTCTGGCTATGCCAGATCAGAATAGCATCTAAAAAAGGCCATGATTTTTTATCCGATCGTTCGATCGCGCTCAAATTTTTAGAGAAGTTTTTGAATGTCATTTTCCCTACCGTCGAATCTTTAAATATAAAAAATCTCATCGAGACCCTTTAGTTTTGGTAGATTTTGTAATTTTCCTTTTTATTTTTGGATTTCTCATTCTATGTTTCTTTTCGTTGTAATTTAGGATTTTTGTTTTCTTTCTAGTTGAGGTAGGGTTTCTGGCCTATTTAAGGCTATGTAAACCTCCTAAAGAGGCAAACTTCATTATCATTATTTAAAAAAGAATAAACTTTTGAATTTGGGGCTCATATCTGTATCTATTTTTGCCCATTAAAACATTATGTTTTCTTTGTTTCATTGTTGTCCTTAGCTTCTACCTATATTAGTTGGTATCAGAGCCCAATGATCCTAGGTTTATTGTGTTGTATGCTGCAATCCTGTGGAAGAGGATTTGCTTGTTGTTGTGTGCACTAACAAACCATAATAGGAAATGGTTGTGGAGCAGGGCATAGCCAAGAAAGGGATGAGGAGCCAAGAAATGGTTGTGTTCAGGAGGTCATATCATTGAAGGCATATAAAGGCGCGCAGATCAATGAATTAATATATAGGCTAAAAAAGAGGGACCTACAAGATCAGAAGCAGCGTGACTAGGACTAGGAGAGTGACCTAGGGTCCTTAGCCATTACTGAAAATTAGAGGCGAATTCAAAAGAGATAACCCTTTGAGTGAGAAGAGAACATATCTGGGGATTTTGGCTTTCATGTCAAAATTCCTGAGTTTTCAATTACAGGTGGAAGAATTCATAGACCGGATGAGAGAGATTGAGAGGATTTTTTTAGTATAAGAAAGTGTGTGAACAGACACTAGTTAAATTGATTGTAATTAGATTAAAAGGTAAGTCATCTGCATGGTAGGAGTAATTGAAGAAGAGACAAGAGAGACAAAGAAACGCTAGAATCAATGACTGGGACAAGATGAAAAACAAGATGAGAGAGCACTTTCTTCCTTTTGTCTACTTCCAAACTCTATATAAGAGGCTCCACATGCTGAAACAAGGAGGTAAATTTGTCAATGACTACACTAATGAGTTCTACCAACTAGTTTCCATGAATGATCTGGTAAAAACAGAGGAGCATCTAGTGGTAAGATATCTTAGTGGTTTACGTCAATCTATTCAGGATGTACTGTGTCTTTAGGCCTTGTGGATGGTTTTATAAGCATATCAAAAAGCTCTAATGGTGGAGAAGCAACAAGCTGTTAGGACTTTTAGCAAAAAAAAAAAGGGACGAACATAATAATAAAGGACATAGTAGTGATCCAAGGCAGACCACAAACCAGACTTTGCTGAATCAATAAAATCAACAGGCAACAGGGCAAGGTTTTGGCTTTAGACTCTGCTGTTTTAGATGTGGTGAGGTGAGACATCAGATTAACGAGTGTAGAAAACCAAAGAGTCATCTAGGAAAGAATATGCTAGAACAGTAGGAGCCCATAAGTTTCACTAACAATGAAGATGATTCATACAACAATATGGATGTTTGTTCTTGTAGATGGCAATACAACCCTTATTATCAGAAATAATTTTTTTGACTTCCAAGGGTGATTTAGATAAGGATTGGAGGCGTAGTATTATCTTCCACTCTACATGCACCATTAAAGACAAAGTTTGCAGTTTGATCATAGATAATGGGAGCTACGAGAATATGGTCTCTGTGAATGTAGTGAGGAAACTTTAGCTAACGACTAAATTCACCCTAAACCTTACAAATTGACATGGTTGAATAGAGATACCGGGGTAATTGGGGATAAATGTTGCTTTGTTTCTTTTTCCATGGGTAAAAAATGCTTTGATAGTGTTTGGTGTAATATGGTATCAATAGATGCTTGTCATATTTTATTGGGTAGGCCGTGGTAGTTTGATAGGAGTGTTGTTCATGATGAAAAAAAAGAACACTTATACCTTTAGCATTAAAGGGAAGCATATAGTTTTGGCACTTGTGAGAGAGAAGATGGAAACGAAGGTTGATAGTGGAAGAACTTGTTGTCTTCATCACAATTTATGGAGGAAATAAGGAGTGAGCGAGTGTTGTTAGCCCTAATACTTAGGAGTACAATGAGGGAGGAGGAAGACTAGGATGACCGTCTCGAGGATGCATGGGTTGTGTTGGAAGAATTTTCAAATTTAATACCAAATGAGTTGCCCTAAGATTTACCTCCTATAAGAGAGATACAACACCAAATTGACCCAATGTCGGGTTCTAGCCTGCCAAATAAAACAGCTTATAGACTTAGCACTAAAGAAGTCGAATAATTATAGAGACAAATAGTGGAGTTACTGGAAAAAAGTTATATCTAGGAAAGTATGAGTCCTTAAGTCATGCCCACCTTTTTAGTCCCTAAAAAGGATGGGTCATGGCATATGTGTGTAAATAGTTGGGCCATTAACTAGATTACAGTAAAATACAGGTACCCTATACCACATCTAGATAACATATTAGACCAGTTGGCGGGGTCTAAGGTATTCTCCAAGATTGATATCAAAAGTGGATATCATCATAACATAATCAAACTAGGGGATTAGTGAAAGACAATTCAAAACTCACCATGAGTTATATGAGTGGATGATCTTGTCATTTGGATTGTCTAATGCTCCAAGCACATACATGAGGTTAATCCATCAGGTATTGAGGTCATTTATGGGCAGATTTATCATGGTCTATTTCAATTAAATCCTAATTTATAGTCCCATTCCGAAGTCTTATTTGGAGCACTTACGAGCTATTTTCAATAATTTGAGGGAGGAAAAATTGCATGTCAACTAAAAGAAGTGTAAGTTCTTCACTGATACTGTTTCTTTTTTAGGCTTTATTTTATCTGTTAATGGTATTCAGGTTGATCAAAGTAAGATATCTGTGATTTTTGAGTGGCTGACATCGAAAAACATTCATGATGTTCGGATTTTTCATGGCCTTATATTTTTTTTTTATAGAAGATCCATCATAAACTTCAGTTCCCTTATCACATTCATTATTGAGTGCCTAAACGGATGTAGTTTTCAGTGGATAGATGGGGCTGAAACCAGTTTTCAACTAGTGAAGCAGAAGATGACTAAAGCTCCATTTTCGGCATTACCAAACTTTAAAAAGCTAGAAGTAAATTATGATACTTTTAGGGTAGGCATTGAGGGAGTTCTTAGCCAGGATAGGCACCTCATTGCCTTCTTTAGTGAGAAACTATCCAGCTTAAATAAGAACTATTCCATACATGATCTAGAGTTTTACGCTATTGTTTATATTCTAAAGCATTGAAGGCATTACCTTATGCAGAAGGAGTTTATTTTAATTACTGATCACGAAGCTCTGAAGTATATAGATGGGCAGCATAAGCTGAGTCGTCGACATGCAAAGTGGATGTTGTTTTTGCAGGAGTTCACTTTTTCATTAAAACACCAATCACGCAGCCTGAGTAAGTTCTTAAAGATGACCTATTTTATAGCCTGCTGAAAGACCATGGATGTATCTTGGGTAGCCCAACTTTACTTTGGTGAGATGGTTCCTTTGCATAGCATTCCCAAGTCCATCACTTTGGATAAAGATGTCAAATTCATGAGTAATTTTTGGAAGAGTTCGTGGGGAAGGATGGGAACTTTAACAATGCTTACCACCCTTAGACAAATGGGCAGATAGGGTCATTAATCATAGCCTCGGTAACTTACTACAAAGCATGGTTGGAGATAAGCCGAAGTAGTGGGATATAGCGTTGTCATAGGTGAAGTTTTCTTATATTAGGTCTCGTAAATAGACAACCCAACTGAGTCCCTTTGAGATTGTTTATGGACAAAATCCTTCTGAAGTACTAGAGCTAATTCTTGTTCCTCGCATCGGATGATTAAGCATCTAAGCTACTGATATGGCAGATTACTTGCATGGCATTCATGAGTAGGTCAAACAAACTATCAACGATAACAATGCCATGTATATAAAGCCCTAGCCTATACTCATAGTAAAAGAGTGGTGTTTGAGGTTGGTGATTTGGTATAGGCAGTCCTTACACGTGACAGGTTTTTAGTGGGTGAGTATAACAAGTTGAAGGAAAAGAAGATACATCTTTATACGGTGTTGTAGAAGATAAATGACAATTCTTACAAGATTCACCTTCCTCATCATATGAGTTCTTCTGATGTCTTCAATGTCTAGCACTTGACTTCTTATTTAGGGGAGGAATAAAACTTGAGGAAAAGGTCAAGGACCAACTAGATGAGGATTTGCCCTAGAAAGTGATGTAGTTAAGCCTGCGATAACAAGTGATTCTGGGTAGTCATGTATGGATATGCCACAACTAGATGAGGATCTGCCCTAGAAAGATTATATGGATAACATAGCAGATGCATTTATGGACTAATGGGATAGGTCAAGGACCAATAGGAAGTTTGGTCGCGCCAGACCAGAATAACATCTCAAAATGGCCATAACTTTTTATTCGACCATTGGATCATACTCAAATTTTTACAATAGCCTCTAAAATTATTTTTGTTATAGTGGCGAATATGTCTCTATATGAACCGTCAGATCTTTAGATATTGAAAATCTGCCCTCTGGCTTTGACATTTTTTTGTGATTTTCTTTCTTATTTTCATATTTTTTATTTTATGCTTCTTTCCTTTATAATTTCAGAGTTTTTTTTTTATTTATTTCCTAGTCGAGATAGGGTTTTTGATTTTAAACTTTGTAAACCTTCTAAAAAACAAACTTCATTGTCATTATTTTAGAGATTATTTTAGAGAGACTAAACTTGCGAATTTAAGGCTCATATCTACAATTTTATTTGGCTATTAAAATATTATATGTTCTTTGTTTAATTGTTATCTGTAGCTTCCGCTTGCATCAGAAATGATATGAAAGCCTTGTATGGAAAAGAACCGACAACATGTAACATTTTACTTACTTTGAACTGCTTCCTTTGGCTTCTGGATTTTTAAAAAGATGCAGATGCAAAAAATAAGTATTACAACGCCTGTTGGAACAACTATGATAATGGTAGTTCGTGCTTTGTTGCTCTTCTTTCCTGCACAAATTAACCAGTGCAGCCGTATTAAATAAAAGTAAGTTGAGTGCTAAATTTTAATTAGAAAAATAGTAGAGAAAATTAAACTGATGACCCCAACTACGAACTTAAGACAGAAGGGGAAGAATTGGTTGACGTTATTCATTCTTATTTTACTGCTCTTGCCAAACAAGTGACAACTTGTCGAGTATTCAACTGAAAATAGACATGAAAAATAGTTATATTTAAATATAAATTAATGTTTTTTAGACTGTAACCAATTTTGGAAGGAGGCTAATTCAGAGCTGCATAATTAGACCACTTGTAGAATGGAATCCATGTAAATTAACAATATTTCAGGGCATACCGTCTGCTGGTGGAGGAGGAGACTGTAGTGTGGCAGGAGTAACTCCAAAGAAAGGGTAGACTTCAAACCTGATATTGCAGCTTGGTGTTATAATTATGGCTCCTTGTTTTCCACCACAACATACTGCAATCACCCGAAAAGCCTCAGCGAGGCAATAATCACATAGCTGCTTAGATAAATCAGGCGTGCATTGAACAAGTCCAAATAACGTACGAAATCCGGCTATTTCAGTTCCTGTAGCAAACTTTCGAAGAGAGTTCCCTGATGCAGCTGTGCTTCGAAGTCTTCTTACTAATGTTAAAAGAGCCTTATTGAACTGATCCACATCTGTGACACTGTTCCTGTTGTTAAGGTAGGATAGTGGACGGTCTTCCATGACACCAAATATGGATCTGTTTGAGTATCGTAACATGCAGGTAATATAAACTACCATTGCCTCTTTCTGGTTAGGACAAACCTGTAAGATCTTACCCGCAGTTATTCCAATACAACTTCGACATTCGTTTACATCAACATCTCCTCTGCAAAGTGCGATTGCATTTACTTGTTCAGGGCCAGTTTGGCCAACAGATGTATTGTAAAATCCTTGGTCGATTTGGGTATTGGAATCCAGGGAAGACAGGAGACTCCTGAGGTTTCTATGGAAATTGCTGTTGGTAGTGTAGTTACCTACATCATTTTGACAGCTATAAGACAAGAAGACCTGAGGTTGAGCTACGGTTAGAGAAACTAGGTGCACAATGAAGTAACCAAATGACAACAACTTTGTTTGTCTTAAAAAATCCATGGGCACCATTGCTCTCTCTTCCTCAAGACACTAAATTAGATTTGTAGTGGATGGAGAGCTGATGAATTCATTAAACAAGGAAAGACAATCATGCATTTTACACTCGTCAATTAACAGTGTTGAGACTTGGATGGACTGGAAAAGTCAGGTCGTCCATGAGTCTATGATCAAGTAGAAGCAAATGAGTCAACGATCACATCACATTGTGAGTTAATGATTTAGTCCCTTTTGTCTAGTAAAAATAATTAATTAATCCTTATATTTTTATAACCTATATGTTTCAACGCTGTGTTTAAAACTTGTTCATAGCTCACTCCTTTCGTCAATTCCATGTTGTTTTTCAATTAAGTTAGTACATATCATTTTTGTAAAATTTGTTCATATCATTTTTATTTCGAATATAATATCAAATATGTGAATAAAACTTACAGCACTTATTTGAATTTCATTATAACAATGACAAGAACAATATATTCAAAATTAAGAATGAAACTTTTAATTCATAATTCATCAGATTACATCTTGAGCATTGAGATCTGTAGCTTCTTCTTTTTTTCTTTCTAATTTGTACAGAAAAAAGGTGAAGTGGGTATATGGTATACCACTTTTCTTGAGCACCGATGACTGATAAAGAAATATCTCTAACAACCAAATTAAAAGCAGCATTTATTCTCTTTTACGTACAGTTTTTTAAACCTTGGAGTTGACCTTACAAGTATTTTAGTTGGCTCATAAATTTGGCTCCTATGTATTTTTGATCAACAGGTTCAGATTTAATGCTGAATTTAAAAAACTAAGATTGCATGTGAAATTATTGTGGCCCTGTTAGTAATCACAGGGGATCACAGTATAATTCCTACTGGGTTTTTTTTCCTTTGGTTTTTTATATTTTGGTCACCAATTTTTTTTTTAAATTTGATTATTTTATGTTGTTCTAGTTTGTGAGTGTTCTTGGTGATTTTTTTTTAATGTCTACATAGGGAGATCTCACAAAGTCTAGAAAATATTTTGTTGCTCAATTTAGCAAGATAAAATTTAATTTCAATGGTTTAAAATAATTTGAGGTTTGGGGACCTAATTTGAATCTTTAACAAATATTCAACCCTTTTTTAAGGTTAGTGATAAGAACTCCATACATATAAAAATCTAGAAATCTACAGTCAAATCGACCATTTCCAAGAAAGATAAATTTAGACTTGAGTTTGACACAACGATAAGTTGCACTGAGGTATTACGACTATAAGTAATTAACCAACCATCACCCAACATCTATAATTGAGACGAGAATGAGAAGTATAGAAGATGCTACAAAACTTAGTTAATTTTTTTATAAGTCAAGAGTGGTTCCATGAGGAACTAAGAGTAAACTCTCACACACAAGTTTTGTTTATGAATAATCAATCCATGTCTTATTAATTTTAAAAAACCTAAATACAAACTAAATAACTCTATTTATACTCGGTAAAATATCCTAAATAAAATTGAAAAAAAAATTCTAAAAAAAATAGAAAAATTAATCCTAAATCAAGTAAGAAACGAATGTAATTCCCACACAGTAACTTCTAGATTTTATCGTAAGACATTCTCAATGTATGATTGATTTGGAAATTTAACTCAATATAAAACAAGACATCTGAATACTTCTGGTAAAATCTTATCATAATCCAACGATCAAATTGAAAATAATACTTGTCAAGGTAAAACTATACATTATAAAAAATAAACATAATTTGTGTAAGTAGAAAAATAAGTTGAGTCAGCAAGTCTTGTAGGAAATAAAATTTAAATATCTTGAATTAACTCATTGAATATCTCTTTAGCTTTCTTAGCTCTTTACCTTGTAATAAATCCAATTGGTACATGTAATGGATCCTTTGATGTAGTTTGGATCGCATGAGTTAGTTTTTGTTGTGTAAATATGGTGATCTCATAACATTAAGAAAAACTTTTGATACTTGGTTAATTCTTAGTATGCCAAACAAAAAATATCTTGTTGATCTACGAATATTTAGGCTTAAGGGGTAATTGAAACTAAAAGAAATGTGATGGGTTGAAGTTAGCGGGTAGGTATGACTTGGATGGCGTGTGCAGTGCGTGAGAAAACTCACATTTCCTTAATTAAAACTCCACATTACACAAAATTAATCAAATCCAATTCTCCCAAATTTTTAATCTTAGGTTAACCATGTGACAAACAATGAACCCATGTTTTCGTTTCAATTTTATTCCATTTACATCAACTTCCTTTATTATCAACAGTACAATTTCATCCTAAATTCTATTTGTTCAATTAACATTCTCAAACCAAGGTTTCAAAATTCTAATCCACATTTTTCAAAGCATAACCTCCAACATGTAAATCATGCACCCAACTAAAACTCTATCCCAGTTACAATTTATTAAGCCTTCACATTAATTCTTTAACACTCAATATCGTAAAATTAAAGCAAGTATTCATCTCCCTCAGCTACCTCCTATAGCCAGCCACAATGCAAGCAAAATAACCATTGTATTTTTTTTTTTTCCAATTTTTCTTTTGAACATCCTTATTATCTCTCATTTCATGCCAATTTAATCACAAAAACATGCATTGTAACTCAAAACAAACATGAAAACACCAATGAATATAAGAACAAAACAATAAAAATTAAATCTTAAATAGTGAAGAGAGAGAGAGAGAGCATTGTCTTCTAGCGGAGAGAGTGTCTTCATTTGTAATCCACATCAAAACTATCTTCATTTGAAAATTCTACATCAAAACTATCTTCATTTGAAAATTCTATTTTTGTAAGACATTGTACATCAAAGCCCCGAATGACTATAACTAACTCAATTCATCAATTAATGATTGAAGACAAACATCAATATTTGAATGCAACAAATAACCTAAATGGATTGAACCCATCGGTACACAAACCAAGATGTGCATTCCGTGATTCCATTAAAAATTCAATATGCACTCTATTAAACTACTTTCAAGCTTCACCATATAAAAGGTGCACCATAAATCCATGCACCATATTATATGAATGATGTCATGTCATATGTTTGGCTATCTTTGAAGACATAAATAATTAACCTTTGTACCTAGGAGTGATTGGGAAGTATATCAAATCTTTTTAGACAACAAGTGTTCTTCCTCTATTAGTAGGTTTTGCACTTGGAAAAATTTGTATCTTTACCGTTGTATAACATGTAAAAGTTTAGACACATTAATTTTTTTATATCCAAGGCTAATGGGTTTCATCATGGATTTTGCAATGTAAAAACTCCTTTTCAACCTATTTCCTTCAGGTAAAATGTTTTTTTCACATTCAATGATGCTATCATAACCAACCTCACTCAATCTATATTTTAATTTGATGTTAAACACTCTTGCAATGGTCAACAATTTACTATGCATGTGCACTCATCCTATAAAGGTTTATCGAAGTCTTTTAAAAGTTCAAAAAATCTAGTTATATCTATGTATGGTTCTTCATCTACACATGACTTGAATAACTATGATTCATTCTCATTGCATCTATCACCATACTCCTGTAACAATTACTATTATCATTTATAACTTCATGTATGTTGCTAAAAGTAGATGTTGAGCCAACAATCATTTCTAACATAGTCTCATAAGGAACATGGATTTCTTTGTATGCAAACCAACACGAGTATTTCTCTATGAAGTATTTTTTAGAAAATATATCATCATAACATTTGATTGGTGAAATTTTTTATTTTTACACTTCACATATGACCATCTAATTTCATCTCCACTAATATTTTTTGGATTTAAAAGTGAAAAGTTAATAAAACTCTCAATCTTTTTACAATAATCTTTCCTATAAAACCATTGGAGTGTCTCTTGATACCTCCAAGAAAGATCATTCATTACTTAGGAAAGCTATATAGAACATTGATGATAACATTTATTAATAATGTAACTATCAATTCAAAATTCAACTTTGGTAATTTAAAATAAATTCATAATTTAATAATCAATTATCATTTGTGCAAAAATTCAATGATGCATCAAAATGTGAACTAAATAGATCAAATTAACAATAATTAATTGGTACCCCCAACTACTTATCCATCATTTTTTCATTTCAAACTAATTCAACTTAAATGAATACAATTTAATTGTTATCAGTTCAATAAAAAATCAATTTTTCTAAAATCTCCAACTTAACAATAAAATTAAAAAAATATATTATTAGTACCTGTTGTTACCCATTTTTTGGTCCCCACACAAAAAATGAGAAAATACAAAAAATAAGTGTCATTTTATGCGCCATGATGGGACAGGGGTAGGGTCGATCCCGCTCCCCCTACCCTTATAAATACCGCCCGAAAAGAACATACTAAGGGAGAAAAAAAATTGAGAGAGAGAGAGAGGAATGAAAAACATAGAGACAACAATCAGGGGAACATTTTTTTTTTAGATAGGAAAAGATTTAGGGGGAAATTGTCTTTGAAACCAAAGAGAACAAAAATAGAAAAAGGAGGAGAAAGAAAACCAGGGGAATAACAAAAGAGAATAGGGGAAAAGCCACCGTGAATTGTCGTCTGCCACCACGAATCCACCACTGTGAACCACTAAGAATAGCAGCACCGCCACAAAGTGGTTGCTGAGAGGGGAGAACATTGTTGACAGAGAGAAGAGAAACAGAAGCAAAACAGAGAAAGGAGAAAGAACAGGGGGGAGGGCAGAAACAGAGGACAAGGAAAACACAGAAAGAAAAAGCATCGTCTGCCCCAGCGCCACCGCCACCAGCGCCGCCACTAGGGCCTCCGCTTGGTCAGCTGCCCCACTCCCTTCATCCTCCTTTCCTTCTTCTTCTTCTTCTTCTTCATTTCTCCTCGCCTCCACTGTTCTGCAACGTGAATAGTGGAGAGCTGCTCCATTGTTCACTAGGTCAAACAAGTCCGGCCCAGTCCAAACAAAATAAAAAAAAATCCTTTAAAAAAAATTGTAACTTTCTCGCGTATTTTCTATCAAATTTTACTTAATACCGGTTTGTATTTTTATACCATAAATATACAAGTCTGGGATTAAAATACCCGGTGTTCTCTGAAAATGTTGCAAAAGGAAAATTATAAAAAAAAATGTCTTGTTTTCTTGAATACGGCCAAGTCTCTCATAAATAAAAAAAATAAAAATAAAAATAATCACGTCGTATTTTCATACAACAAAAATTCAAAAAATATATGTTTTAGCATGCATTTTGGCTTTAATAACCAGTTTATTAAAGCCATGAGAACTAGACCAATATTTTAAAAATACCCAAAACATATTTTGTCTTTCTTTTAGTATCTGAGATTATGAATTTATACGTAAAACATATTCCTGATATTAAGAAGGTAATTCCTTTTTATTGACGTTAGAATTTATGTACCTGATAAGATAAGAATTTCCTTATCTTGGACAATTGATTTTTTTAAGTCAATTTAGACTTTAATTGGAAGCAATTAAATTTTAGGGGTCGAATTGTAATTTTTTAAAGTTAATTTGGGAAAATTATGGGCTTAATTGCGTAAATTTCTAAGTCTGATGGACGATTAGGGGCTTAATTGAACAAATCAAAAACCAATGACTAGTTTGCATAAGATGCATGACTTCGGGGACTGAAATTGGTGAAATCAGGAGCCAAATTAAAGAAAATTAAAAGTTCAATGGTTATCTAGAGGTCCAATTGAACAAATAAAAAACCAAGGACCAGGTTGTAAACGACGCTCAAGTCTGGGGCTGGCAATTGAATTTGATTGGGGTGAAATTGTATGAAATTAGGAGTTCAAGAGGGAATTATGGATAAAATTAAAAGAAATTGGAAGAATCGGGGTTAAATCGAAGTTTGCCATATCCCAGATCAAAAACTCTAATTTATAGGGTTTAGCCAAAACAATGTCGTTTATGATACAATGCATCTTCTTCTTTGATAATTTTAGCTGGTAGAGTAGGCACTTTCACATGAATGAATGTGATATTGACTTGGTATGACCTAGTAAAAAATCTAGGTTGACCAACGACCCGGTTGGTCCAAGAAAAACTTGGTCCAAACCTATTGACATTATTTCTTTTTTATTTTTGTTAAATGATATTATTTTTTATTTTTTTATAAAATAAAAAAAATAGGTTGATTTGAGTAAACCTACTTGATCTATGATCTAGGACGTAGCCCTAGTCTATATAACATTTTACTTACACTTTATTTTAACTATTAAAAAGCTAAAATTTCTTTAAAAGAAGTAATAGTGATATTTTACCTACATACCATATTAGCTCGACAATAATTTTTATAGTTTTTAGAAAGTAATTAGTGATATTTTATTAGTTACTCTCTAAGCTATATTTCAAAGAAAGAGACAAACATAAAAATGAGAGAGAATATGATTCATGACCCATCAAAAAATAATAAGAAATCTCCACCTGAGATTTTTCTCTCCCGCTTGTATTTATTTATTTTTTCCAAGAGAACCTCAAAAATAATTAATAAGATATCACTAGTTACTTCTTAATCGATTTCTCTAAAAATTCAACACACGATGGACAATCCTAGGCCAATCTTAACTAACACATGGCATAAAACCGGAATGGCTTCGGGGCAACTTCGGTAGGCAAAGATTTTCAATTCTTGACTGACCAGATGTGTTAGAAAGAGACATAACTAAACAAGGACCTTTCTTAGTCAACCTAACCTTCCCCATCTATTGGCCTAACCATGCATGTTCTCATAATTGTTCTTATGAAATGGAGAATGCCTAAGATATAAGCAAATACTAAAAGGGCTTGGCTTTTCACTGTAACAATGAACAATGAAAAGCCAAGCTTTTTTTTTCATTTTGGTCCTCAAATATTTGAGGTCTCTTTTTCTTATTTTAATTTTTTTTCATATTTATCCTTAAAAATTATGTTTACTGGTATAGATCTTAATTTATAATTTGTTTCGATTTGCTTTCTATAGATTTATTCAGGTCTCATAACTTGGGTCGTGAATTTTATGAGTTGGTCATGTTGACTCGGGTCATTTGTTTGGTCTATTTTTTCATTATTGTTTTTCAATTTCATCTCTCGGCATTATGTTGATTGAGAATCATATTCTATGATCTTTTTTGAATCACTCTTTATGGAGTTATCACAGTCTTCTAACTCAAGTTTGGTAGGTTAACTCGAGTTGACTTAGGTCATTTTTTATTATTTTTTTAATAGTTTCTTTTCATTTTAATCCTTCAAAACTAGGTTGATTGAGAATTGGTAATTTTTTATTTACTTTATATATGGTTATCACAGTCTTATGACCTGGGTTGTGGGTTAGGCTAGTTGACTTGAAATTTTTTATCTTTTTTTAGTTGATTCTTTTTTAGCTTCATCAATCAATATTAGGCTGATTGATAATTAGACTTCATAATTTATTTTAGTTTGCATTCTACGAGGTTATTCTAGTCTTATAACCTAAGTCACGAGTTTGGTTGACTCATGTGGTTTTTTATGTCCTCTTTTTAATTAATTTTTTTATTTCATCCTTCAACATTGAATTAATTGAGAATTGAGTTTCATAATTTTTTTTGATTTGTTTTCTATAGGATTATCCGGTCTTATGATTTATGTTTGGTAAGTTAACCCGAGTTGATCCGATTTAATTTTTTAGTTGAGTTTTGTTTTAAGTTTCATCTTTTAACATTGGTTGATTAAGAATTAGATTTAATAAAAAATCTCATTTGCTTTCTATAGAGTATCATGGTCTTATAATCTGAGTTATGAATTTTACAGGTTAACCTGAGTTGATTCAAGTCAATCTAATATATTATTGTTTTAATATTTTTTAAAAAATATCATCCTAATTTTTTTTAAGTCAAATTGTATGTTTATCGGTCATCGTTCTAGTTGTTTTTGAATATATCAAGTTAATCAGTTCATATAAAATCAATCACTATATAGTTAAAAAAAATATTTTTGCTAAAAAACATATTAACAATACCTGAATATTTTTTTAATGTAAAAACATTTGATCCAACCAACAACGTCGAGCAAAACATAATCTAGTCAACACCTAAATTCAATAGTGATTCATCAATTCCAAAAATACTTATCCCTGGATCATTATATGAAATCATAGGTGATGGGTAGATTGATCTTTTGACCTTTTTCTCCAAGCAAGTTTTCCAAAACTTATGGTTATATAAACAACCATGAATCTTAGGACAAGGGCTCCATGATATTAACCTCTTACTCTCGTTAATCTTATTTTTCTTTCAAATGCAAACTCTGTCACACTTAAAACACACCCTTTCCAAGCTCATTCTTCTTTACTTTAGCTAACTAGGCATTTGAGGGTACCCAACCCTACCAGAGGGACTTTTTTTACAAGTTCTCCAGCCAAGATCACCATTTTCTCCAAAAATATCAATTCCACGTCAGCCTTGCAAAGAACCCCCTAATCATTGTAGTTTGTCCAACCTCAACAATCAGTATGAAGATTACATTCAAATTCATATATATCACATCCAAAAGTAACTTTGCTGGTGTTTTCGCCATACGAGGCATTGTAGAATCCGTAGCCGATTTTGTTATCGAAAAAGAAAGAGGAGATAAGGTTACTGAGGTCTTTGTACGCACGTAACTTTCTGGACAGCTGTGACACAGTTGTTTTGATTGTGAAACACTGAGTACAAGGAGGTGAGTGAAAATGACATAAAAAAAGAGTAATTTTGATGGTGACATTGCCTTTGCATAGCCTCACGTCCTCAGTTTCATGCATGGCACAAGTAGTGAGTGAGGAATGATCACGATCACCATATGAAGTGGTGTCTTTTCCTGTTGGTCCACTTTATGACAGCTTAATTTCCTTGGAAAAAAAGATGGGTCCCTTACTTTCCTCGGACCAATCTCTGAGTGCCTAATTTCCTTGAAAAAGTTATTTGTCCCCTGCTTTCAAGGAAAATCAGATTTTTAAAAACATCTGCAAAGACTTGTGGCTATTGACTCAGTCGCAGAGAACTTTTTTTTCCCCCCTTAGGACTTGTCTGGTCGAATACATACGAAGGAAAAAAAAGAATTATTTATCTTAAAATATTAAAAAAATATTAATTTAAAGTAAATAAAATTAAAAAAATTTTAAATTTTTTCAAATATATTTTTAAAATGTAAAAATAAACAGAGTCTCATCTACTTTTATAGTTATATTGGAGATTCAAAACTTGGATATTAAAGACTTGGACTAACAAAACCATGTAGTTAATTACAATTACAAAATAAATTAAAAGAAGGAGGTAAATTATTGTTGCATTCATATTTATCAGTTTTTTTTAAATCATGCTAAAGGTAATCGCCCATTATAACAATTCTACTATTAAGCATTATATTTCATTCTAAAATAAAATAAGGATATGCAATTATACTATTAAGCATTATATTTAATCCTAAAAAAAAAACTGAAACATGCATTAAGATTCAATCCCATCTCAATTTTTTTAGCAATTATTAAACTCCACACCACTAGGTTATTTCTATCAATTTGATAAATATTTCATTCTAAAATAAAATAAGCATAATATTTCAAAAATATCTTTAAAATAAATAACTTGAGAGATTTTTAATTATATATGCTTTTTTTATTGGAGTGAAAAGTCAAACAAGACCAAATTGATAGAAATAACCTAGTGGTGTGGAGTAATATTTAAAATAAATAACCTGAGAGATTTATTGAAGTGAGTAGTATTTTATTTTTATGCTGCTGTTATTAAAAAATAAAAGATACAATGAGAGAAAATAAAAATCAATAGAGGAAAAAGAAAGAAGAAGGTACAAATAAAAAAAAATGAAAAATTCAGAAAAATGAAAAAAAAAAAAAAAAAGGAAAAAAGAGAGTAGAGAAAACAAATAAAAGGGTGCAAGCCCATCAATCTAACCCGATTCCATCTACTTATTTTCTCATGCCCAACTCTATTCCCGTATTTTCTCATGCCCAAAAGACAAAAAATTCCCCTCACGTAGAAGCATTCCATCTCCTAAAACTGTAAAAACAAAATCAACACATTTCATAAATAGCTACCGAATTCAATTTCAATTAGCAATACGAATAAAGCCATAAAAAAAATCAATTGCGTGTTTTTTAAAAAATAACAGCTACGAAGACAACAATGCAAAATGAAAAGCGAGACCAGGGAGTTATTATTATAGAAAAAGGTAAAAAGAATGATGTTTTTACTGTATCACAACACACTATTTTTTTAAAAAAAGAAATGATAAAATTAAAAGAAATAAGAGTAAAGGGAAAAGAAAAAAAAAAGGGTGGCATTTTCAAAATTAATGCACAAAGTTCACATTACTCCTCTTACTTTCTAATTTTTAGATTTTCAGTCTATTTATTTTTCTAATATTCAATTTTAGTCCAAACCTTTATTTATTTTTTAAAATTTTCAGTTCTATACTTGATTGAGGAGAGGGGGGAGAGAGAGAGTTGCTAGATTCTTGTTGAAGAGTCTCGATTAACATTGATTTTGATCATGAAACTTGATTAACATTGATTTTGATCATGAAAAGTTCAATCTTTATGGCAACAGATATTATTCGATAAAAGAAGTTCCACTAAGGGTATTATTTGTCATTCTCATCATCTAAGATGATAGATATAACCTTAAAAAGTTTTTAAATTTGGGTTAATTTTAGATTTTTGAACTAATTTTAGGGTTATTTAAGATTATAAATGGGTTTGTTAAAGTTTCAAGGGAGTTGTTTAGGTATTTTGGTTCAAAATTTTGTTAATTTGTTTTTTTGCTATAATTGCAGCACTAGCAAATATATTAAATTATAAATAAATTAGTCATTCTAGTTTTGAAAAATGGATTAAATAGTATATTTAGTTTTAAAAACTAATTAATTAGTCTTTTGCTTAGTGTTCATTATATTTAATTTAAGTATTACTTTGTTTCAAACAATATCTTTATTTCTACATCATTGACCCTTTTTTTTAACTTTCTATTTCTCAACATGAGAAAATTTGAAAAATAACATGAAATGAATAAAAGGGACTAATTAATTACATTTCAAAATAAAGAGGGTATTTAATTCTTTTTGTAAACAAAGAGGGACTACTTTATAATTTATTGGTATTGATCCATGGTATAAACTCGTGATCCCGCCCCTGGGCTCAAGTTGAGATGGGGTCTGATTGAGACGGTCCAGGCTACATGACTCATATCCAAGCCTTTCTGATATCCTTCAAACCTGCTGTCTTATAGGATCAATTTGGTCCATGAACAAATTCAGCTATTAAAGATTTTTCTTTTTCTTTATGCTTTTGATAATTAATCATCATAGATTGATACTAGATCATTTGTCTTATCTTATCTATATTGTGGGTCAGATTAATTTTTTTAACATAAATAAATATCTTGATATTACTAACATGATTTCTAGTAAAAAAAACAGTAAATCGTGTAGGAGTTCATTTAATGTGACTCGGTCAACTAGACGGGTTCAAAACAATTCATATGACCATTAAAAATGTAATTGGACTAAAAAATCTTAAGACAACATCTTATTTTTTTAAAAAGTATTGAGCCGAAAACATATTGGATTGACCTAGGTCAACCCCGGTTAACCTGTCAAATCCACAACCTAAATCATGAGACTGAGATAATCTCATAGAAAGCAAATAAAAAAATTTATAAAGCCCAATTGCCAATCAATCTAATATTCAATGATTAAATTAAAAAAAATCAATTAAAAAAAATATGACTAGAGTCAACTTAGATGAACTTATCAAACCCGAGTCAAAAGACTGATATAACTCTATAAAAGCAAATATAAACAAAATTATAAAGTTCAATTTTGAATCAACGTAATATTGAAAGATGAAATTGAAAAAAAAAATCCAATTAAAGAACAGACCATAAAAAACCTTAGTCAACCCGATTAACCCGCAAAACTCGTAATTCAGATCATAAGAACATTATAACCTCATAGAAAGAAAATGAAAAAATATTTTTGAAGACCAATTCTCAATTATTCCATTGTTAAAAGATGGATTTGAGAAAATAAATTAATTAAAAAAAAGACTAAAAAAATTATCTAAATCAACACGATTAATTCATAAAACTCACAACTTAGGTCATGAGACTATGATAACCTCATAAAAAAATTAAAAATAATTATAAAGCTCAATTCTCAATCAACTTAATGTTGAAGGATTAAGTTGAGAAATAAATTAATTAAAAAAAGAAAAAAAATAATGACTTGGGTCAACACGATTAACCCGTAAAATTTGTAACCCGAGTAATAAGACTAAGATAACTCTATAAAAAAACAAATCAAAATAAATTATGAAGTCTCATACCTAATAAACCTAATGAATGATAAATTTTTTTAAAAAAACTAAGTTTGAAATGAAAAACAAAGAGTCATAAAAAATTTTGAGGACCAAAATTAAAAAGGGCTTGGGTTTTCATTGTTAATTACTATATTGAAAATTCAATTCCTTTTAACATATGTTATCATAAATTGATATAGGTTCATTTAAAAAAAACACTCTAAATGTTTTACGAGTCCATGGGGTGTTCCTTGTCTCATCTCAGTAAAAATGGCCCTCCTAAAGAGTTCGTCTCGCCCAGCTAGCACTAGCCCCATACCCCAAAAGTTGAACTCCGAACTTCTATGCCCGAAGTTCCGTGAATCACTCAGCATAGAACTTCTAACCCATAATCCAGAGAGCTTCTCTCTCGGGTGATAACCGGCCCTAAACTTTCTATCTGTCTTTTGTTTTCTTTTGCTAGACAGCCCCCTTCTTTATATACGTGTGATTTACATTTTAAGCTTTAAATGGTATATCTGAAATAATATTTTATCATATCTGCTATTAAAATACATGGATTAATATAAAGTTGAGTTTGAAAACCCCATAATTTTATTTGGATTCTAATTAGTTTTTTTTTTCGTGCTATGATACAAGTTAAATTAGATTTTTTTTTTAAATATTAAAAAAATATTTTTATTATTTAGTATTTTTATTAAACTTGATTTACGAGTGAATTTGGAATTCTTCTTGTTCTCTCCCTATATAATGCAATGGCTTCTCCCGTGGATGTAGGCAGTTTGCCGAACCACGTTAAATATTGTGTCAGTGTGCTTTACCTCCTATGAGCAAATATCAGAACATCACCGGTCGGA
>Ga0307515_10006190_pt1 | contig 24032 bp, 31 predicted proteins | sample 17_EM_MG_FD_194513 | JGI IMG/M metagenome (GOLD analysis project Ga0307515, IMG submission 194513) | Populus trichocarpa ectomycorrhiza microbial communities from riparian zone in the Pacific Northwest, United States - 17_EM | ecosystem: Host-associated > Plants > Roots > Unclassified | place... | reverse complement strand
GCCACCATGCGTTTCGAGCCCGAGTCCCTCCACGATGCCAACAACGGCCTGAATGTTGCACGAGCCCTGTTGGAGAAAGTCAAGGCCGAGTTCCCGTGGATCAGCTACGGTGACTTGTGGACTCTTGCTGGTGTTGCCGCCATCCAGGAGATGGCTGGACCCAAAATCCCATGGAGGCCAGGACGGATTGATGGCTTCGTCAAAGATGCCACCCCGGACGGACGCCTCCCTGACGCTGCCCAGGGCGCTCCGCATGTCCGGGATATCTTCAACCGTATGGGGTACGGCGCCTTCCCTCCCTTCCGGGAACATCTTTTCGTTGTGTTAACCTTACTACCCCAGCTTCAACGACCAGGAGATTGTCGCTCTGATCGGTGCACATGCTGTCGGCAGGTGCCACACTGATCGTTCCGGCTTCGAGGGACCCTGGACGTTCTCTCCAATCACTTTCACTAACGATTTCTACAAGCTCCTGTTCGACGAGAAGTAAGGATGGTTTATTTTCTCCAAGGCGACCAGTCTCCTGATAACCGTTGTAGGTGGGTGTGGAAGAAGTGGAATGGACCCAAGCAACTGGAGGACAAGAAGACCGGAACTCTCATGATGCTTCCGTAGGCCACATCTCTGCAACTCTACTACGCATCATAAGTTGACCCGTGATAAATCAGCACCGATTACACTCTAGTCAGCGACAAGGCATTCAAGAAGTATGCTCTCGAGTACGCTAAGAGCCAGGACGTGTTCTTCAAGGAGTGAGTCTCGGTTCGCGTATCTCTGTGTTCTCCGAAATCTAACAACCCGGTTCATTTGTAGCTTCGCTGCCGCATTTTCCAAGTTGATGGAGCTCGGTGTCCCGACTTCCCAGTTTGTTACCCAGGAACCCTGGACCATGAAGAACCTGGACGAGAAGGAGTAGAGTCTTGTATTCACACATCATACCGACCATCTTTGTGTGTATAATGGGGCGTGATCTAGAGTACATAAATACCAACTGACGCTCGTGTATCCAAGATCTTGGACGACCTATATGCATCGATGCGTGTCCCTGGTAACCAACATTTATGTTTGGGTCGAGGCCCATCGACAGAGATACGAGTCGGAAACCGGGCCGAGGGGAGGCCGACGCCCGAAAAGGATCGGCGTGCTGAACACCCGGAAAACTGCGAGACAGCTGTAATGAGGGCACGCGGGATTCGGATCGCCAAGGGACGGGACGGGCGGGGTGAGCGATTTCGATCTTGGATCCGCACCAGACTAAACTGTAAAATAACCTCTTATGACTTCAGTTGGTGACTTTGGATCTAGCCAAAAAGCACGACGGTTGTGACAGTAGCACCCTGGCTCACTGGGGTATCTTAATAGTGGGCAGTAGACTGAGAATATCTTCATTCGTGCGGTCGATATACGGGTGCACGGACTGTCAAAATCCCTATCTTATCGTAGCGCTCACTAAGGAGACCGCGAGAGTAACAATATCCGGCTTATCGAGAAGACCTGAGCCACCGGGCGGGAGGCGACTCAGCACACAGCTTGGATTCGGACCCTCAAAATTCTTTCTTTGTCCGACTCGACAATTGCGCCATAAGGTGTCCGAGCCCACCATCTTGTCTCCTCTCTTCTCTACATTGCCCATCACTTGCGTAGTCCCCCCCCCTCTTTGGCATCTCCGGAATGCGCCAGGGCCAGGTCGATAATAATTTTATAACTACTGGCCTGACTGCCATGTCTGGCCCCGTGCACACTCCCGTTTCCACCCCTACTTCCGAACCCTGGGACCCTGTGGACATGCTCTCGAAGGATAAAGAGAAACTGCAGCCAGCGTTGGAGGTCGTAGTCACCGATGATGTCCTCTGCCTCAGGGGTCCAGGAACGGAGGTAGAACCAGTTCTGTTATCCGGGAATGTAGTGCTCTACCTCCCGGAGGACACTGACATCAAAGACATTACCCTTCATTTCCGCGGCAAGGCCAGACTACCTCAGAACAACGATTCGTGAGTCCCAGAACCATTTTCTTGTGGCGTTGTGCCCCTCATACAACCCCCAGCCTGCCATCCCTCACGTCTGGCACGACTCACCTCATTTGCGAGTATGATCGGACTTTCCTCGAAGGCAAGAAAACGCACAGCCACACACTCAAAGCCGGTCGCCACAGCTTCCCATTCCAATTGCACGTCGGAAGCCACTTACCTTGCAGCATTTCAACCCCGACATTCGGCGGTGCGAAAATCTCATACAAGCTGCGCGTAGTGGTCCATCGACCCGGCCTAGTTCAGAACCTCCATGCCTTCCTACCAATCACGATCATCCGCTCCTTCACCCCTGACTCCCTCGAATACCAACAATCTTCGGAGATAGAGAACACTTGGCCGGAGAAGCTGATGTACAGCATCCTCCTCCCTCACAAGGCTTGGGCTGCTGGGGATACCCTCACGGCACTCGTCAAGTTTGTCCCCATTTCCAAGGGAGTCAAGGTTCTCTCCATCACGTCCACGATCACCGAGACCGTCAGGCTTTCGCTCAGGACATTCACTCAAGAGTCCACGCGACGGGTTGCTGTCGCAGAACACGCTATCATTGAAGGGAAACCGGTTTGTATCTCTGAGTGTCATTATAAGAACAGGGCTCCGCTTCTCTATCACCGGGAAGACGCCGGAGGACAACTATCCTCTGTAGACGTACGCAATGCTGGTCAGGGCTCTCCAGCTGAATCATCTTCACAAGCTGGATCCGATGGCGATGGCGGAACGGAGGAGGAGAGCGAACAGAACGACCTCGTCGCCCGTCTTGACATTACTGTGCCTTCGTTCCTGACTCCTACTCATCCTATGGAACCCATCACAGTCGCTCACCGGATACGCTGGAACATCCTCCTCGCCAACCTCGACGGGCACACTTCTGAACTCCGCTGTTCGCTCAACATTCATGTCCTCCATAACCACGTCCTCTCGGAAGCTCGGGCTGCGTCTACGCCGACGCGTAGGATGCTCTTCGGAATACACGATGGTCCGGAGGAAGATGAGGAGAACATTCAACTGCCTTCCTACAATGCCCATGTTCGCGACAGGGTACCCGCAACCGGCCAATCATATTCTGTTCCGTCGGGAACCCGAACTCCGTCATCCGGTCCACAGTCTCCACCGATGCAGGCTCGACCGGACATGCAACTGCCCCAGATTCCGACCGATGCACCGCTAGAATGGATCGCCTCCGCACTGTCGAGATACGAGCTCTTCAACAACCATGACATGGATGAAGCCCGGAGTGCACCCAATAGCCGGTTCCCCAGTCGACTCCCAAGTCGAGCCCCTAGTCCGGAACGTGGCTCTCGTAGTAGCGGTCGGGCTTCCCCTGCTCACTCTCATGAAAGCCGGGGCATCTTCAGGAACCCTTTCAGTTCAATCGCTTCCTCTTTCTCTCCCAATCACCGGAGCCACTCCCATCCATCAATCACCGCACTCAGCCAACCTTACACGCCTGATATCGGCGAGGTGCCTAATAGGAGGGGGAGGTCTGGGCAGAACACTTCTCAACATTCTCCAGTCTCGTCTCCACATGCTTCGTCCAGCAGCATGCAGAGTTACTTTAGCGAGGTGCCGGATTACGAGACTGCTTCGAGGGGATTCGTAGGTGGAGGAGTGCCCCCTCTCACTAGCATGAGGGGTCTACCGACTTACGAAGAATCCAACACAAACACCCGGCCTGTTAGCCCCGATTCCACGGCTCCGCCCTCGCCGAGCATCTCATGAACTCCCTCCGTCTCTTCCTCCTCCTCCTGCCTACCACCTCCTTGGGAAACCGAACAAATTTGTACGAGTATACTATTCTCCTCTACCCGTCTCCTTCCTTGGTATGTAATGACTTCAACGTTCGACGCTCCCGGTTCCATCCCTCACTCCGTTCTGTTGGTTCCTTCTCTCTCTTTCTCTCACCTAGTCAAAAGGTATTATAGAGTTCCCGGAAAGCTCCTTATTTATGAATATATAGAACTTACCACCCGTGCACGACCCATAGATATTGCATTCTTTTTCTCGCTTAGAGGGGTTCTTTCGCTTGCTGTTGTTTGTTACTTCTCATATAGATGACCGCTTGTTTCTTTTAACCGTTTTGATCGGCGTATCCCCAGCTTTATCATTAGAGGACCGTTAGCTCCCCAAGTATTACACTCATTTCCCCGCTCTCCCGTATTTAGTACGGATTGAATATATCGAACCACCCCGTTGGTCGCTTTCAATGTCTACATACCGCACCTCCGGGGGCCACCCGTCCAATGAGAGACGTCGCGCGGGTTGGATCGCCGCCGGGCTTGCTTTGTCTCCCTGCACCGCGCTCAAGTTTCAATTCCCGGTCTTGCTCATTCACTCTCTCTACCCTCCATGCGCTTCGTGATGCAGAGTTCCGTGGCCGCTGGGTTCTGATGTAACGGTATTGAGTTGTAGCCCCCCCCCAAGAACCAAGTGGGTGGTACGAGAGTGTTTTCCATACATATCCACGTATCGATAGGTGGTATTGTCAGTTACAAAACGAAACCAAGGAGCCGCGTTAGGATGTTTAGATCCAACCTTGTACATATCGAACATACAATCGGTCTGCGCAACTCGCGAGCCGCGGGGTACGGGTTTAGAGCTCCCCCATCACGTCGATACAATCGAGGAGATTCCCAGAGGGTTCCTTGGCGCCCTCGTTGACGAACTCCAGGAGAGCCTCGAAAACTTCGACCCTTTGCTTGAACCTGATAGGAGAAGGAGCGGGCGGCTGGTCGGTCGGAGTCGGAGCGGTGGCCGAGGCAGCGAGTTCGGTGGCAGAATAGGGGTCATGGCGGTCTGGATTGGGTTCGGAATTTGGGGTCGAGGCCGAGGCAGACGTTGAAATTGACGCAAGCGGGGTGACCGAGCTTCGTTCAAGAGGGTCTTCCTCAATCGTCAGAGTCGTGACCCCATTCGAACCCTCACCCGTCGCATTGTTCATATCGACATCTTCATCTGATTCCCCACTCAATCTGTTCGTCCAATCGTCTTCGGAGCGAGACCTCTTCCTCGATCCTTCCTGATGTTGGTGATTCTGTCCATGCCCGTGCCCTTGTCTCCTCGCACCACTGCCCGGGGTTATGGGGCGAGATCTTATAGTAGGGTTGAGAAGGTGTGTCAAGAGAGATCTGAATGACGCCGCTTCGTCCGTGGAACTATGATCAACGGCGGAGGAAACTTCAGTTTGGAGGAAGCTCAAAGCCCTCACGGCCGGTTGCTCTTCGCACATCTCGCGGAACCTGATCCACGATTCAGCCTGTCAGAATGCGTCCATTGCACTATAGGGCACTGTAACTCATACGCACTGTTGTGTTCTGATCTTGAACGAGGTTCGTCGCAGGATTTCTTCAGGCGAGATCCTGGAAAGGCGACGATCGTCAGCCGATGGCAACCTCGGTGAAAGCGCTCGCACCGTTCGAGACTCATGGACCAGAAATCGTCTAGGCGAGCCCCGTCGTCCCCTTCAGCCTCCCCTTCTGGCTTACTTTGCTGAGAGGAGACTTCGGAGTTGACGCCCCCATTCCCACCATGCATAAAGGCTTGACCGGTTTTCGGGTCATAGACCAACTGATGAGCATACCGAGTCTGAGGTTCTTCGACATGACCGTCCTCCAGTGTTGACGCTCTGGGCAAAATCCTCATCCACTTTCCAGGATAGGTTTCGTACCGGTAAACCCATTTTGGGATGTCCAACCTCAGCTCCGTCTTGGCACTAGACCCCGCTCGTGCTCGCGTCAAACCGCATATCCTGGTCTCATCCTTCAGCGTGACCGGTGACCTAATGAGAGGTCACTCACATGTAAATCTCCTTTGCCTCGGTGTTTATGACGGATCGTTGGGTGAAGCATGCGTCTGGCCCACCGGAAGCCGAGAAGTCAGGCCAAGCCTCGCTGGCCGTGCCGCTTTTGGTGTCGTAAACCCATAAATCCGCCAAGTACTTGTCCTCCCGTTGACCAGCGAAGATGAATATCAACTTGCTGGAAGGCTCGAAAATCATGGAATGACCTGGCAATATGTTAGTACGTTGATGTGGGCACAGGGAATTTGGTTACCAAATCGAAGGGGCATCGTCTGTGATGTCGTTGAGTCTGGTCTGATTGGAATCAGCAAACTCGGAAGCTTGAGACGTAGGTAACCCACTGTAGGTTTTTCCATTTACTGGTAGGAATGCTGTAACTGTAGAATCCAGAGTACTTGATTGGGGACTTCTCCCCGTCAACAACCCTTCCGCCAAACACATAGATGACCTGGGATTCACTGTCGATAGCGAGCTGATGGTCGAATAAGAGCGGTGGTCCACCTGAAGCCTACGAGACATCCAATCACCGAGCCCCTGGGGCGAGCAAACCAACAATACGCACCGCCGTGTCAAAGTTCAACAACTCCCAATTTCCACGGTCGATCCCTCGTGTCCGGTACCGATAAAACTCCGAGCAGAACTGTTGCTCGCCACCGCCGGGTGGTTTAGGCTCTGGTGTGTTTTCCGATGTTAATTGAGAACCCTCTTCGTCTCCAAGCTTCCCAAGCAGATATATGCACCCGGTCTTTTGATCGAACACCATCTTGTGACAAGCTCTGGGTCCAGGTCCGTTTTTATCTTGAGATGTGTGCTGGCTGAGGAGTTTCCACCGATTATTGGCGATATCGTACTCCCAGTAGTCATCGAGGTTCTTGGTTCCATCCCAACCGCCATGCAGGTATATGCACCCCTTCTCGCTGTCTATACACATCGCGTGGCCGCCTCGCTTCATGGGGCAATCACCGTCCGCGTCGACGGCAGTTATGCGTTTCCAGTGAGCGCGAGGTTGGCTAGATTTTATGAAAGAGTCAAACAGTCCATTGTCGGAGCACATTCGTAGGCACTGTTCCGCTTCAGAGAACTGCCCCCTCAGTACAAGGGTTTCGAAAAGTTGCGATACAAGCGGATGCTCGAGTTGGATCTTGCACCTGTCTTGGATGAACTTCAGCGGAGTGAGAAGTCTCCTCTGCCGGAGGTGTTTCAAGATGCGCTTCATAGTGATGTCTTCTTGATGCTGTCGTTTATCATCAGATATTGTGACAATCACAGCCAAAGATCCGGGCAAGAACCTCTTCGTAGCGCGATCTTACACGCTCGACATATTCTTCGTCCGCGATACCATTGAGTGCGACGTGCCAGATAGAAATGTGAAAGCTCTGGCCGTGGGCTCTGTGTTTTTGTCAGTCTGTGGTAAATGAGACCATGCGCCTGAGAACAGCTTACGACAGCGGTACAATTTGCACGTATCGTGTGGGGAACAAGATCCCTGCCTGGTTGGCATGACGTAGGGAGAAGGTTTCCGGTATGCTGTCGTTTCTGAGCGCGGATTGCAAGACTTCTGTCAAAGTGTCCTCCGAAGCTCCAATAAGGACCCGGAAGTCCTTCATATTGCATGGATGGGCTGGCTGGGATCAAAGGTGGGACCACTTCCTTATGTACACGAGGCTTACGTTTGTTAAACTGGAAAACACCATAGTTAGCTCACGCACATGGCACACGACTTCCGAATGCCGCAAGTTTTGGAAGCGAAACGATCGCGATCGAAGAGAATTCCTCACCTTCCCAAAGGTAATGCTCTCTGCAACTCGGTCAGCACGAAATGTATCAGCGGTAGGAGATAAGAGTAAGACTAAACTGAGTACGGCCAGTTTATCCAACCTCAAAGTTACCCATTGCTTAACATGCGGTATCTGCGAGGCGCCACTCCATCGACTTGTTGAATCTGTAGGTTCATCCCGCAAGATGTTCGAGGCGACGTAGACACCACTGTGTTCGGATGCTGCCGCGATAGAGTATTTGAGTGGTACTGACGCCATCGACCGACGGGTGTCATTGTCAAAAGCAGAAGCCATCAGAACGCGACACGACCAAAGGGTGGGGGACAGAGATCGTCGGTGCGTGGGTTTCGCCGCGGGGTCGGATTTCCGGGGTAGTCGTACGTGACCTTGGCGCCCGATCCAGTGACCTCCACCAAATCCGAATTATTAATTAAGCAAAAGCACCACGATCTCAGGTTATCACCACCACCGTCTCTGCAACTCTCGCGCATAACCACTGACATATGTCAGAACGCAGGGATAAATTTAAAGAGCAATAATTAACGACTCCTGTGAGCCACTCCTGATGATATCTACTGTGGATATGCTATAACAAACCGACTGAGACTAGCGTGGGTCAAGACCTGGTCAAACGGACGAGATTTTTGGGGTCAGAAGAGGTAAGCAACGGCACCAATCAAAGCGGCTGCCAAGGTACCGCCATTGGCGACGAGATGGAGACCAGCACCGATGTCACCGTCGCTGTTGCTTGCCAGGGAATTGGAATTGGAGTTGCTGCCAACAGTCATGTCGCTGATGGTGATCCCGGAACTCGTGCATCCAGAGACAAAGGCTAAGAGACATCAGCGTCATGCTTGCCGGAACTTGGGCGGAGCTAAACACTTACAGTCCAGGGTCGTTTGTCCGTTCGAGGTGGAAGCGTCCGAGTTGCCCAGATCGACGAGACAGTCGACGCACCGCTTCAGCTGCTGGGCGTTATCTTTCGTGCAGAGACACTTGGCGGTAGTGCAGCCGTTCAAATCGGTGATGGAACCCGAGCAGGCACTTTTGCACTACATCACATTCACGGTCAGCCCCTGGCGGTTGCATGGATTTTTGGGGGGTTGATTCACCTCGTCGGGGATGACATCCTGGTCGATGACGTCTGTCCTAGCGACTAAAGAGGAACTAATGGCATGGAAAGGAGAACGTTGCTCGAGATGGCCGGCAAAGACTGCGACCAAAGGTCAGTCAGGGACATCCTCAGGACGACGGATTCGAAGAAACAACATACCTGCCGCAACGAGAGCGATGGGGAAGAAAAGGAAGGCACGCATAATAGATATAATGGTCTGCGGTGAAGGAATGAAAGGAACGTCTGGAACGTCTGGAAGGCGTTTGTAAAGAGGGACTTGGGACTCGACCTATCCCGAAACCCCGCCCTTTATATGCAAAACTTGAGAGCCCTTTACTTCCCCGCTCATGATAATCATTAGTGAACGACCGAGCCTACCAATGAGCATTTCATATCCGATCCATGAGTGAACGGAAGGTCTCCGGACGCCTTTGATGTCCCTGGTTTCCATCAGCCTTGTGCCTCAAAATTGCTTGTTTACTGTCCCAGAAATGGGCAGATGGCAGCAGGCGGTTGGGGCGTGGGCAAACGCCACACATGGCTTGGCAATTTAATCTTGACTTCGGGTAACGATGGGAGGACGGTCACTTGCCGTAGGCCATTGTAATTCATTTCCGCTGATGGGGAACACAACAACCGTCCGATACCACGTCAAAAAGTGGTTTCAAAGTCGCGCCCATAGCATAAACCCGGTTTCTCGGACGAGCCAGGTTTCCATAACACATTCGAGGGGATACAATAGATTGAGAGGAGGGAAACAGGATAACACGCTGGATCTGATGAAACACAGGACGTAGCACACAAACACAGGTTGAAGACAAGGGAAAAGGGAAAAGAGGTAAAGGCCAGGAATGGAGCGGGAAAGGCTATAGAAACCTACTGTAGATACAAACCAATACACCAAAAACGCGATCAACGGTGAGGGAAAGAAAACTACCTTAACGCGTACGACTAGAGTCCGAATTTACAGCAGTACCTTGCGTTCGCGAAGTTGTACCGTTACTATCCCTTGGGTGCTTGACTCGGAACTCTCCAATGATACACAGGTGACTGGAAGAGAACGCACGATTAGCAAGAAAAATGTCCGGATCGGCGAAACGCAACCTACTCAGATGGGAAATGGGCGTTGGGGAATCCAATCACTTTCTCAAGGTACTGGGTGTCAACCTCTCCGAAGACAGAGTTGACGGCGAGGCTTTGTGTCGAAAACCATATGTAGTCGATCACGCCTTGGAAACCCGGCGTGTGGTTCGTCGTCGGAGGGGTTGGCAAGAACGAGTATGCACTCTTGAGCCCAAGGCGATGTTTCATTCCTTCCGAGGTGTATCTGCCGTATGTATGTGACATGAAATCCGGATGGTTCGGAGGAATGCTTCCTGTGGACATGTATTCATAGACACCACTGTCAGGGGTCGAGTTGAAGTCGCCGCCAATGATGAGAGGGATCTTGTACCCGTCGCTGTAGACCGGGGCAGGCTTTTCACCTGCTGCCGGCGGTCTTGGCGGGTACTTGGCGAAACGATTGACGATCTTCTCGATTTCGTCCACCATCAGCGCCGTTTGGACCAGCTTCACATCACGGAACTGAGGGTCCCAATGAATATGCACGTTGGCAATGACAAATCTTGTCCCGGTATCCTTGGTCTCGAACATGCACACGACAGCAATATCGCCCTTGCCAAGGACACGGTTAAACATGTCCTCTGTCTTCTTGAAATCCTGCCGTTGCATCGCAATCTGACCAAATTCGACCAGGTGCTTCTCAACTAGCGTATACCTGTACAGGGTAGAACCCGTTAGTCTCCCCTGTGACGGATTATGATGATGATGGTTTGATCCGCTCACTTGTCCTTCTTGAAGAAAATGGCACAACCATCAACCAACCGCTTGTCTGCTTCGTTCATGTGCTTGGCCCTGGACTTCGGCCAGTATGCTCCATCGTAACCGCTTTCCGAGAGGTTCTCCAGAAAGAATTCCTCGTACTGTGCAACGTCGACCTCTTGCAGGCACAGGAAGTCGGCGTTGCTTCCGGCAACCTCGGCCAGTATGAGTTCCTTCCGGTAATCCCAGGTCAGAGCCCACGATGGGGTGTACCCATAAAGCTTCGCCGTAGCAGCCCGTTCGCAAAGGACGTTGTAACATAGCAAGGTGACGATTTCTGTATTAGGATCCGCCGCTGCCGCGTCCCTCTCCTGTTTGCTGACCGCGTTCTCCCAATCCCGCGCGGGTGGTAAAGGGGGGGCGGGACATGTGTCTCGAAGGTAGGCGATCAGCGCCGGGGTCCCGTCCTTCTGAACGACCGCTTTTAACGAGGGCTCGATTGGGTTTCCTTCGATCCCAAGAGTCTGAAGTTGGTGGAGGGTACCCAACTCGAAAGGGATCGTCGTCAAGTGATTATCAAAGAGGTATAACTCCTTGAGCATCGTCAACATCCCTAGCTCAGATGGGATCGTCCGTAGTTGGTTCCCAGAAAGATCCAAAAGTTCGAGATGCCGCAATTTGGATATTTGTGGAGGAATGGACGTTAGTTGATTGTGGTTGAGATAGAGGGTAGCAAGGAAGGTGAAGGAGAATAGCCCAGAGGTTGGAGGGAGGTTCTTGATATTTACACCACCCATATCTAACGATGTCCAATTGTTCTCGGGGGGCTTGGGAGCGGTCAGCCGCGGAGCTTCCGACGGACCGGCGACCGCGGAAGGGTGATTGGCAGCAACCGCAGGTGTGGTGGTCTCTGAGCCTCCCGTAGTACCGTTCGTCCCTGGAGTAGAATTCTCGGTGTCTTTGGAAGCGCCATTCGGGTCAGGCTTGGGAAGGTTGGGGTTTGTGATTGGAATTGCAGACTTTGCCACCGTCCGTGAAGCCATAGCACTTGCACGGGCGCGGTGGTGTGGAGAACGAGACTGACGAATCATCTACAAGAACGGAAAGATCCATGAGGGTTCGATAAGAACATCCATTATCTCGGTTACATACTTCACACTTGAGCAACTGGTTCTGCCAATGCTGGGTCATGATTGGTTGTACTCCGGTAATGCTCCCTGGGGAATCGTTTTGGGGGACCATCGGGTGTTGATTCTGCTGGTGGGGCGGGGACGGCATGTGAGTAAGGGAATTCTGGTGATGGTGGTGTGCCTGGATGGGCATGTGTGGATGAGGTGTTGGAAGGCTGTGAAGGTGATTTACGTTGCCGTTCGTGAAGAGAGGATAGCCTGGTGACTGAGGAGGCATTCCGATATTCGCGTTAGGACCAGGTGGGCCGAGAACTGGATGGTGTGCGCGAGACCATGGCGACTGGTCGGGTAATTTATGTGCTATCCCTGGAGATTGCTGGGAATAGTACATCGGCAGCGGAAGCCTGGTCGTCGACGAGTATGTATGCACTCAGTCGAGAGGAAATCTGGGCAAGAGAGCAGGGTTCAGCGCGGTTTGGTACTGGATCCGGACGCAAAAGAGTGAGGGATTTTTGGAAGAAAATCGAGCGATAGACAGCAATGAGCGAAAGGTCGTCTCCAGCGATGGATAGAGAAGGAGAAAACAAGAGGTGGGGCTGTCGTCGTCGTCGTCGATGGTGTTAAACTGTCAGGGTAGAAAGCCGAGTAAGCGCCCTCGATTTGGAATGTCGGGGATCTTTCGCGTTTGGACTAGAGACAGATAATAAGGGTAAGACAACTTTTGTTGTCCTGTTTTTTCTGAAGAACAATGGGAGTAAGTATGTGGCTAGGCATATAAACCCCAGGCAGGAACGCGTTGGTGTGCGACGTTCGCCCTTTTGTTCCCAACCATGGTCTACCAGGCGACAGTCTCTGCACCGGTGAACATTGCTTGCATCAAGTAACCCTCCTTGCTCGCCGTCTTCGTTTTTTTTTGGTAACCCAATCATTACAGGTACTGGGGAAAGAGAGACACAAAGCTCATCCTTCCCACCAACTCTTCGCTCTCGGTCACTTTGGACCAAGATCATCTCCGATCCACGACCACCTCGCAAGCGGACCCGTCCTTCACCAAGGACAGACTATGGCTCAATGGCGCAGAAGAAGAGATCAAACCTGGCAGCCGAACCGCCACCTGCATTACCGAGATGAAACGTCTCAGAGCGGACTTGGAGGCCAAAAACCCAAACGAACCCAAGGTACGGGTGGGGGATCGGCCCCGTTTATTGTTCTACTTCTGATTAGACCACCCAGCTTTCCCAATTTCACGTCCACATCGCATCGAAGAACAACTTCCCAACTGCTGCTGGATTGGCATCTTCAGCGTCGGGTTTTGCTGCCCTCGTTAAATCGCTCGCGACGCTCTACCAGCTCCCATCTACCCCATCGGAGCTTTCACTGATCGCACGTCAGGGATCAGGGTCAGCCTGCCGATCCCTCTTCGGCGGGTTCGTCGCATGGGAAATGGGATCGTCCCCGGATGGTTCTGATTCCCTTGCCGTTGAGGTCGCATCTCAAGAGCATTGGCCCGAGATGCATGCCCTCATCTGTGTCGTTTCAGACGACAAGAAGGGAACCTCCTCCACGTCTGGAATGCAACGAACTGTCGAAACCTCGGCCCTTCTCCAATACCGCATCAAGCACGTCGTCCCGGAGCGCATGAAGCTGATTTCCGAGGCCATCAAGACCCGCGATTTCAACACCTTCGCAAAAATTACGATGCAAGATTCGAATCAGTTCCACGCAGTCGCATTAGACACCGAACCACCGATCTTCTACATGAACGATGTCAGTCGAGCGATTATTTCCCTCATCGTGGAATACAACAGAGTCTCTGTTGACGCGGGGGGTCCACTCAAGGCCGCGTACACTTACGATGCTGGTCCGAACGCGGTCATCTACACGCTCAAGGAGGACGTTAAAGAGATCGTTGAATTGATCGTGAAGTATTTCCCCCAAGCCGGTCAGTTCAAGGATCCCTTCGGATTGTTTGGCAAGGATGGAGTTCAGGGGAAAGTTGTGGATAGTTTCAACGCCGCGGTTGCCAAACCGTTCGGTGTCGGAGCGGTTAAGGATCTCATCCACACGCAGGTCGGAGATGGACCGAGGGTGCTCGGTGCTGAAGAAGGCTTGCTCGGCGGTGAGGGGCTCCCCCTGAAAGCGTAATGTTTTTGTAAACGATTCCGGGACAGTAAGCCGGGGTCTTGTACTCTTAGACCTCAATTCCTATTGGAGAATGTGTTTCCGCTGGTACGAAGTAAGATCTGCTTGTGCTCCATTGTTATAACAACGCCGCAAAGTGGGATGGCCTCCAAGTCACTAGATAGCCTCGATAATAGCGCCGCCGACAGTGGCCAAAGAGGTTTTGGAAGTTGCTATAATTGCTTTGGCCGGCACGAAACCCGGCACGTGGTCTCGACCAGCCTCATGGGGGGAACTTGACTTTTGAGTCCGAGATAGTTGCCGTCATCCACTCCCTTGCTCTCATCCGACGACCATGCACGCCATTCAGGTTGGACAAATCCTCTGGTCGTCTATCTCTTACATCGCTGCTTGTCTGACTCTGCAACTCCGACATGTAGCAACATTATTGGAGCGTTAGAGACTACTTTAGCCCTGTGCGTGCCAGTTGATCATCCACTTGATTGGGCCGCATCGGTCTAATCCGTTTGGCGATAACAGGTCCTCAAGGAGAGTAAGTTCAAGGAACATGGAAGAATTACTCCTGGTTCGTCTCTTCCCCCCCAAACTGCCACGTTGGTGAATCGATCGGCTGAGAGAGGTAACCCCGTACGGTGTCTCCTTCCGCATCTCAAACAGAGGAGTTCGTTGCCGCTGGTGACTTTTTGGCGTACAAGTTCCCCGTGTGGACATGGTGAGTCCCAATCTGTCGTTTATCTTACGTGTTAGTGTTCTCGGACATGCGTAATCTGAATCGTTGGGACGCTAGGGAGAAGGGTGATTCCTCCAAAGCACGAGACTACCTCCCAATCGAAAAACAATACTTGATAACACGCGGAGTGCCATGTCTTCGTCGTGCAACCTCCCTCGCGTACACCGATGCTGACGAGGACGCGGAACGCCTTCTCGCGATAGGCGATCTTTCCTCAACAGGCAGCGAAACGGACGAATGGGTGGAAACCCACACCGGGAGACCGTCGGCTCATGATTCTGCTGGAAATGCTGGTGTGATTGATGATATCCCCGATCTCGACGGTGCGGGGGATGTCGGTCACCTCACCATTGGTGTTGGAAAGGTCTCTTTGTCTGGACACTCCCCCGCCGAACCTGCAGAAACACCCGACTTGGATGATATACCAGATATGGAGGAGGACATCGAGGAGGGTGATGACGAGGCCACCGCAGCTCCGCCTAAACCAATGAACGAAGTTACGGATGCCTCGTAAGTCGCAGAAGGCGTTGACTCCCTCTTTCTTTTCGCCGCTCACATGTTACCATACCAAGTGAGGTCGAGGTGGCCAAGGGAAATCTACTTCAAGTGCGAACCTACGACGTTATGATCACTTACGACAAGTACTACCAAACGCCGCGTATCTGGTTATTGGGATACGACGAGGCGAGTTCCGATATACCCCCACCTTCGGGAGTCCATCACGTTGACCGGATTGTGCGTTGATAGAACGGATCTACACTCACCCCTCCCCAAATCTTCCAAGACATTTCTGCCGACCATGCGTTCAAGACGGTGACCATCGAGCCATTCCCCCACTCGGGTAACCTGCGGGTTGCATCCGTACACCCATGCAAACACGCAAGCGTGATGAAGAAGGTGATCGAACGTATGAACGCCAGTATCGAGGAACAACAGGCTCTCCGCAAGGGTTCAAGTTCTACCACCAAGGAGTCCAAGAAGAAATGGGGTGTCTTTGGCGGTGGCAGTAAGAAGAGTGGGGAGAAAACCCCTGGATCGGGAGGGGATGAAGAGGAGATCGAGGGTTTAAGGGTTGATTTCTATCTCGTCGTTTTCCTCAAGTTTATCGCCTCTATCGTTCCCACCATCGAGGTCGATTCCACCACTGCATTCTAGTTTGTGTACATGCTATGCCTTCTTCACGTTCTTGTGCCTTTCTCTTCCGTCTGTAGTCCAGCATCGCGCAAACACGTAAGGATGTCATTGCCCGGCGCCGACGACGTGCCTTGGGATACGCTCTAAATAATACCATCCTTCAAGTGAATGATGAGGCTGGCGTATGATACGTAGCGCGTAGCCCCAGCGCAAGCTCGGGTCCCGCCACCTCAATGGGCCGAAAAGTGGTCCGATCTTCGAGAACAAATTTCATTATGTACAGCGGTTAGCGTATCGTAACTGTTCCTTTCATTTAACTGTCTGCGTGGGTCCACCCTGGACCCCCTACTCGACTCTATGGCAAGTGACCTCAACCAACTGGTGGCATGGGGACCTTTATCCAATACTGAAATATACTGGCAGTCTCAACCAGGTTATCTGCCTCCCACGTGAACGTACGATCCGGACCTTGTTCCCCTCCACGACGACTGTGTCGATAGGTGGCAATTTCCTGACATCTGATGCTATTTTCCTTGCCATATATTCACTGTAGCTCAATGCTTGTTCTAGTTATCCCTTGGTTCAATCAGCCCTCTTCAGTTCTCGCAGGGTGATGGGTAGTACGGGAGTCGATATCCCGTATCTCGGTCTCGTTGGTAGAGGAGGTTTGGGGGAGGCATGAGGGTGCTCCGCTCCATCTATGCGGAACCTTTTGATGACATATGGGGTACATTCTCAAGAATTCGGCTCTATTGAAAAGAGGTGGATGATGCGTATCAGGCCAGGTCATGATCCCTGTCATCATGTGTTGATCTCATTGCTACAAGTCGTAGTCAACTGGTATCGAAGTGCGGTCCGCGCCCACCGCCAACAACCAGCAGGGTACGGTGAACTCCCAATCAAAAGGACAGATGTCTCGTGCACTTGAGCTTGATCAATTACATTGCAGCCTTCGTAGGGAAGCCTGTGGCCGCGGGGTTATTGGGCCCTTGAATGAATTATCATGTTGTTCTAAGGAGCGAACGTTATATGACAGTTGACCGTCGTCGAGTTCGTTCTCTGCTCAGACTGAAATTACACCCGTAGGCGATCACACACTGAGTAGGGCGCAGCAAAAAATGGATATACGGCGCACGATACACCCGACTACAGCCCACGACAGAAGGCTACAGCTAACCAACGCACAGCGCCCTCAAAACCCTGCATCCGACAATCGATGCGTATGATGATCGAGTGAGGAAAGGGGGGGAGGTTAGAGGTGATTATCGAACGGGCGAAGTTTTGTGAGTTTAGAGAACGGCAGAAAAAAACAGGTCATGGGCGTGATGTCGTTCAACCGTGTGAACGTGCCCAAGAGGTATACCAAAAGGATGGGAGAGGTATCAAGAGGTAGATGGAATCGTGCCTCCTGGGCACGTATGGTTGATAATCGGTTCGTATGATTTCAGTTCAGAGATCGACACCACTGTAGCGTTTGGCGAAGCGGCGATGGCGAAGGGCTTCGAACGGGTTTTCGTCTCGCTTTGTGATTGGGTTGGAGGTAACCTTCACGTCGCAGCGCAACTTGGGGGGATTGGGGTCGGGCTGAGGGAGCTCGCCGTTGAGCCTGATGGGGTTGTTTCCGGGCAACTTGGGGAGTATCCCGTCGACTGCATAATGGGTGAGAAAGTCAGTAATTAGTGGGTAATGCCGATTATCTACGAGATGGGCGTACCCTCTTCGTCAATCTGGGAACTGATGGTACAAGTTTTTTTCGGGTGACTCATGATTCCCTTTTCGATACAGCAGGCCATGTCGCCATAAGGATTGCAGTTACATTCGTCGACGACACGCTGGAGGGTTGCGCGCTCCCAACCCATGTAGAAGTCACCGTGGTACATCGCACCAGTAGCGTCACCATTCGAGAAGCTATGGGAATGAATCATGAGCGGCTTCTCGATAATTAAGAAAAATCAGCGTACACGAATGGCTGCTTGGGGTTCTTGGCCAGGTTGTACATGTCATTGAAGCGGCCGGTGTCATAGTACATTTCGTTGAAGATGCGAGGAAGGTTTTTCGGGAAGTCGGGAGGGCAGTCACCACTGTCGGGTCCTCCGGTACGATAAGAGACATGAGATTTGTGGTCAGCAGAGTCGGCGTCCTTTCCGTTCCAGCAGCTTTGGAAGTTCTTGGCAACATTAGGTAAGTCAAAAAATTTAATAGATTCGCGTAAACTGGGCTCACGATTTGAGCACGAACACCGCTGGGGCAGGTCTTCTCCGGAAGGAAGTCATGCTTGGTAGACACGCCATTGAAGTCCAAACAGAGGAAAGAAACGGCCTGTTGTTCGGAGCTTCCCATAGGTGGCGGCTTGGCGGAGTTTCCAGTGATCATGCGGAAGTTATCAGGGAATATGGTGGTGGTGTTTGGAGTATCGGGGTACAAGTAGTAGGTAACGGGATTGCCGGCTACGAGCTCGAAGGTGCCGTCCGCATACGCAAAGTACAACTGAGGGAACCAGTACGCGGACTTGTCCTCTTCGATATCAGTGGAGGTACATTCCGATTCACGAAGGTAATCCGAAGAAGGGATCTCGACTCCGAAATTGGAACCGCCGATGACTCTGTGGACATGGCCAGCGACACCGCCAGGGGTTAGGATGGGATCGGCACGCTCAGCAACGAGAATGTTCTCTGTGTCGTAAGCGGTTCAATTAGCTATCGACGAAAGAGCGGGGATAAGGGGATTCGGGATACTGACGGCCAACGAGGAAATAAGCCCTTGCGGACGTCGTGAGGGCGAGCAACAAGAAAGAAGTTATCATCGTTAAAATGGAAGGAGAGGGAGTGGGTAACGAAAGTGTGTCGACAGGTGACTGCCAGAGGAAGGGGGAACCGGGGAGAGAGGATTGAAGGTCGAGAAGTTCGCTATCCTACCTTATATACGTTATGCTAAGGAAATGTAACCGGTCATTCAGGTACACTGATGGTCCTATCATCACTGTCTCAAGGGGGCGCTTCCTCCACTTTGGGACTTTCGTACCCACAGCGTTAAGCGAGGAGATGCGACGGTTTTAAATCAGGGTAGTTCACGCACACAAAGTCTCACTAACTCCCACTATCCAACAACATCGACGGTCTGACCCGATGATTTGTGCTTCTTTTTCTTCTCCTTGCGTTTCTCCTTCAAGGAACCGTCATTCCCCTGAGCAACCCGTTTTCCATCACCATCATCGTCAAGGTGGCTACCCGACTTGCGCCTTTTCTTCCGATCCCCTGGATCGTCTTGTGCAACCGCCGCTATCTCTGATAAGGTGGGCTTGGGCGACTTACCCGGGGCAGGCGCATCCGCAGCCTCATCGATAGCTTTCAACTTGGGCTTCTTCTTTGTCGATCGTGCCTACAGGGTGAAGCGTCAGGGTTGCTTCTGAGTGATCGAGTCTAATCGTGAAGAATGGAGAAAGCTTACCTTTTCCTTAATTGGCGGGGAAACTTCAGTCGCTGGCGGTTCGACGGTGACGGAGGCTTTGGCGTCCACCATCGGCCCAGAGCTAGGTCGCAGTCCTGGCGACAAAGGATCTTCCTTCTTTTTCCGTCTCTCCTTCTTTGTCCTCTCTTTCTTATTTCTGTCCTATGATCGTGTCAATACCCGGTTGCTAACGTACAAACTTAGCGCACCTCGGCAGGTTGAGAATTGAAGCCCTGAGGCGACCCTTCGATGATCGTAACTTCCGAAGTTGATTTGCGCTTCGCTCCTGATTTAACCTAATAACGGCGAATCAGGTTTCAGGGACAGGCGAGAAATCTAGGAGGTTCTTACCTTTACAACGCTGGCCTCAGTCGTCTCTGACCCACCCTCAGTAGTTTTCTGTTTCTTCTTCTTCTTCTTTGCCGGTTCAGAGGTATCCTGTTCGTCATTGGTACACGCAAGCAGGGGAGTCAACAGATGTATACCTTCGATTCTGCGGCCTCAGGTTCTGCCCTCCGTTTCTTTGAAAATTCCGTTGCAGGTTGGCTATCCTGGGTATTCTCTTCGATCGCGGGGGTACCATTCACAGGTGACATCCGGACTGGAGTTCCAAGAGGAGTGTCGTTTGCACCAGTAGCCTGGTTCATGTTCCGATTTTGCCATTGTGGGCGGCCACCCCCTCGTTGCCTTCCTCCACCCTGCTGCCACGATCGCTGATTTCTGTCACTCCTCTCAGGGCCATTCGGCTTCTGTGACCCGGTAAAGTTAGTCACGGCAGGTATAGTAACGTGCTCACACACTCCACTGGCGTATAACGTCTTCTGGTATTTCTCTGCCTCTGATATACACGAGGTGTGCCCTTTGTAGTCTGTTGGAGTTTCGAAGCGTTTACTACAGTCGATACAGTCAAATGACGAGTGACACATAGCCCGATGTTTGTCGAGCTTTGGTTTTGTAAGGACATCCCCACAACCTGCGGAAGGTTGAGCAATGCGGTAGCCGCGGCAGGTCATCATGACCAACCGTTACACCTGTGCGGTAGAACCACCGTAAGCTCGTTGAAGTGGGTGTAAGCGGATTTGTTACGCACTGAAACGAGACCATTGTCGCCTCCCCCTACCCTAGAGGAGAGTTGAGAAAGATACTTATAAGCAGCCGCTTGACTTGCCAATTGAAGAAAATTGATCTGGGCTCGATTGCGCTGGCCGGCAAATAAGCGCAAACAATCTCCCGCCGATCCTCCATGTCACAGCCAACCACGTCTGGTCAGGAACTTCCGCTCGAGGTCATACTCTCTCTTCAACGTATCCTTGATCTTCAGCATGGCGACCATGCAGGCGCCTTTGATGGTGTCGCCGGTCAATTCGACACCGTCGGCTTTCTGAACCAGCTGTTCCCAACCGGTTAGTTGACCTCCGGTGCAGCCGTACGTATTGATATCGATTCAGGAACAAATTCTGGTGGTAGAGGCATCTCTCGGAGAACTCGAGGCTGTGCAGCAACGTCTGGCTGATAGCGAACGGCAGATGAAGGCGCAGATTGATGAGCTTACTGAAGAACTGAAGACAAACCAGGACCCGAATCGGATGCAGCTGATTCAAGAGATGATCTCGGTACGGTCTCCTGTTGCCTTTGGATTCTCTGGGTGATAGATGACGCGGCCCAACGCAGGAACTGCTAGGTCAAATGTCTCGCATACAGGAAAAGGCATCCGAGTCGGAGGCAATCGTCAAGAACATCACAAAGGATATCCAAACCCTGGACTTGGCTAAGAAGAATCTCATGTTAAGCATGACCTCCCTACAGCGACTCCAATCACTCGGTGTGTGTGCTCTCTGCGGAACACCTACTGTGTGAACTTATACAATTAGTCAACGAAATTGCACAGCTCGAATCCTTGATTCGTGAGAACAGATACCATGACATCGTGCACGCATATGGGGTGTGTTTTGAAACTTGTCGCTCCGACCGGGGTCTGGGGTCAACCCTCTGATCCAATTCAGTAGGCGGTCAAACAGTTGTCCCTTACCTTCAAACCATACACCGCAGTTCCGACTATTGCCCAAGTTTGGCGAAGAGTCCAAGATATTCAGGGTGAACTTAGGACAAAGGTTGACGCCGATTTCGATGCGTTGTACGTGAGACGGACACTCCCGATGGAGTTGTAATACCATCCGATGCTCACCCCATTCCTCCAAAGCTACCTCCAGACTTCCTCACCTGCTTGCACCCTCCCGCCCGAGACGGTCAACTCTATATGCATAATTGCAGACGCCATAGGCCCCGATGTACGCCTTCAAATGGTGGATCGCCACGTTGGATCAGAGTTTAAAGAATACCGACGTATTTTTAGACCGTCTGACGAAGCGGGAGGTTTAGACAATGTCGGGAGGCGGTTCGCCTGGTTCAGGCGGGTTTTGGCCCGGCACGAGTCTGAGATGGAGAGCGATAGAGATGGGAAACGCATCTTCCCCGATGACTGGAAGGTCGGGTGGGCGATGTTCGCCAAATTCTCGGAGATCACTCGGGAAGATTTAACGGCTGTGCTGTCGAAGGCAGCTCCAACGTTGACGGTGCAGCAGTTGCTTGATACTTTACAGCCTACGATGGAGTTCGAAGCGTCCATGTCTCGAAAATGGTCTGCATCGGTACGCACGGATCTCGAATAACACTTCAGCAATGTTACATTGTTGAATCTCGTGATGCACAGCTGGCAGAACTTCTAACTCGTGGGAACCCAAACGATCAGAGGCCGCCTAAACCAATCACATCCGTCTTCGAACTTCACATGAGTGTTTTTGTTGAAGCGCAGGACAGGTTCCGCTCCCCGATCAATACACCTCGAAGCTGTCCGCTAACTTTCAGACGCACAGAGCCCTATCGGATATGCTGGCCTCTCATCGAAATGGTCTCAGGGCACGGAGCTCGCTAGAAGCACGACCCTCGTTTGACGTCCCAAATCCTGGGTCGGAGGAAGATTCCGCTCCACTGATGGTCCATCCCTCATCAACTGAATTGTTTTACTTCATCGGCCACAACCTCGAGCAGTGCGCGAACCTGGGAAGAACTGGAACGGGGAAGGCGCTATTCGATCTCCTGGGTATTCACAAGAAATGGCTGAAGGTTTACGCCGAGGACGTGTTGTTGGCGAGCATGAAGAAGTACGGAAATTTTTTGTTACCACGGGGGCATCTCACCGACCTGTCCCCAGGCCTACAGTTCAGTTCCAGCCCCGCAAATCAACGGAGGGCCGCTTCGACTTCACTCAAGTGAAGAACGCATGTCTGGCGATCAATACGGCGGACTACTGTCAAACAACGGCAATGGAGGTCAGATTTCTTCTCAGCTGCGATGCCCATCTCGCCACACCCTGACCAATTCTACTGCTCGTGATCTAGCTCGAAGAAAAGATCCGAGAAAAGATTGCTGACGAGTATAAGGAAAACATATCCCTGTCGGAGGAGTTTGATATATTCACGAAGTAAGCCATGATCCCAACCTTACGCCGGCGTCTCGCTCACGCACGCTCAAGTGTCATTTCGGTCGCCATCGTGTCTTTACTAAAAGAGGTGGAAGCGGCACTCGACCCGCCTTGTCTGGGCATCGCGCGCACTGCATGGTCTCAGCTGAATTTAGTCAGCGGCCCTTCCAATAATGTCCTAGATCTGATTCAGGCGGTCGAAAACGTTATCCAGGCGGTGAAGGACCACATTGAGCGGCCGAAATACACACGAAATTTCTTGGACAAGACCGCAAGGTTTGTTATCTTTACGTTTATTTCGGGCCCCGTACTCAACCCTCTACCCAAGCCTGATCCTAGCAAAGTTTACGCACGCCCTTGTGAAGAGCCGGCCACTCAAGGAGACGGGAGCTGAACAGGTGAATCAGATCTTGGGCGGCGATAAACGTGACTCACGTTGAGACAGTTGATCATCGACCTACAAGCACTCAAGGCCTGTCTCCTCAAGATCTCCGGTGGGAATTCCGCGGTTTCTGCGAGGTGCGGTGCGGGTTCACACCTCGCCGTAATTTTTCACCTCAATTAACCCCCCGTAGCTACGCGAAAGCGGTGAACAAGAATACACAACAGCTGGAATCGCTTCTAAAGGTCATAGTTACTCCAGTGGTGAGCCATCCACCTTTTCTCTCTCACGAGTCATGGTCGACCGCATCTCGGTTTCAGGATCCTCCGGAAGGTTTCATCCTAAACTACACATTATTGATCGGGGACGATGCGTACTATAACTTCCAAAAGGTACATAACGTGTTTTGAGTGTTGTGGGAGAGGATTCATTTCCGACTCTTCACAGATCCTCGATCTCAAAGGAACCCCGAAGGCTGAGCAGGGTGGACTGCTCGATTCATTCCTGGCAATTACGAGCACCAAGCCTGAACTGGAAAAGGCGTCTTTCTTGTCATCGCTTGATATGGACCCCTCCGCCGGTAACATCGTCAGCACCACCTCAAGTCCTGGAGGAAGCCGGGTGTCATTGCCGAGTTTGGTCGCACAGGTGTCATCTGGTGGGGGGGACAACATATTCTCCGCGCTCACGTCCCCCGTGGAGAGAGATGCAAACGGGAAGAATGACCCATCAAGCGAGAAGAAACGCGAGGTGTTTTCGGACTTCCGTCGTTTCGTCAGCTTCGCGGTCAGACGAGAGAGAAATGAGAAGGCAGAATGATGAGGATGTTATCAACGCTATCTCCACGCCGCCCAGTGGCACTCCCACGTCATCGCTTTCCTGACCCTATGTTTTCCCACTGGACGACAACGGAGAGACGATCGACCGTGAATCATTTGCCAACCGGGCGGCACGACGGGAGAAGCATAAGTTAGACCCTCACGGTACTTCTTTAGTACCGGATACACAGAGGATCAAATTACGAAACGATGCCCAGCCCCCATGATTTGA
>Ga0307515_10006189_pt1 | contig 24033 bp, 30 predicted proteins | sample 17_EM_MG_FD_194513 | JGI IMG/M metagenome (GOLD analysis project Ga0307515, IMG submission 194513) | Populus trichocarpa ectomycorrhiza microbial communities from riparian zone in the Pacific Northwest, United States - 17_EM | ecosystem: Host-associated > Plants > Roots > Unclassified | place... | reverse complement strand
CCTGAAAATGAGCGTCAACGGAGCGTCAACAGTTTTAGGACTTGCATATTGCGTAATCAAGGCATCGCGCGGATTTTCGCGTGCATAACTGTATTATTGACTGCCTTTCTAGGCAAAAATACCATATGTAGAAGGTGAAACACAGATACCAAATTAATCGATATTGCAAACTGCTCAACAAGCAAAAGCTCATCAATGGTTGCTGAAAACTTTATTTTGATAATATACTATTAACACACTGCAAATACAAGAGCCTTATATGAATCTATAGATGGACCTACTGTGCGACCCGCTGACAACCCACCCAATTCAGACGGGTTGGGAGTTTACCATGGAACCGTACCCGAGTGGGCAGTTCGGGTTTATTGACGACCCGGACTGCCTATTTGGCAACGGTTTGGTTTGGACCCGTACCCGGACCCGAAGTGACAGTCCGGAACCGTTGCTAACACTATTGATGACCTTTTCAGCCCCAATCAAAAGCACCTCCAGTGCAGCATGAATCCTGGTAATCTATTGTTTGCCTTACTGATGGGATTCCATTGCCACCAGGTTATTTACTTTGGCCTTGGCTGACTTCAACATTTCCGGTTGTTGAACAATACCCTTCTTCTGGTAAATTGCATGAGTGCATCATTTTGTGCTTTGAGGGATATATCTGAGTGATTTTCTTGGCTGACATGTGGAGAGAATTCACATAATGCCGGCACTGCACCCATTACCAATTCATTGGAGGCGATTTCAACCGCAATGTTCTCATTATCCATTGTTGAATCAAGAGCTACGTCACATTTTATTACCAGTGTACCGATCATTCAACAGATCTCTTTATCTTACCAGGTGCCACTTTTCAAACAATGGTCATGGGTATAGAACTGCTAGAGGCTGGGATATCATGGCAGTGATGTTAATTGATTATCAAGCTGATCCTTGACATTTCTAGTGTTCTGGTATTTGAGCAGCCGGTGCAATATGTATTTAATCCAATCCAACAGCAGCTGATGCCATTCATCAGGCAGCCAAGGACAATAGACATCGCAGAGAGTGGATTGCCAAAACAGGTTGCAGACTAGGTGGACACCGAGAGAGTGAGGAGCATCAATATAATTGTCCTCCAGCACGTCTGAATACATATGCCGGTATTTTGAGGTATTCAGTGGTCAAAAAGTTGAATGCCCCATCCGCACTCCTTGATACCATTCACACATCAGCCAATAGCGATATGAAGCTTGACCAAGCATGACGTGTTCTGGATTGTCCTGGACCCATGCACGAAAACAGGGTGATATTTTCGCATGAATTCATCGACAAAATCCCATTTCAAGTAAGGGCCAGTGATGTCAATAAGCATAAGTGTAGACAGCACATTTCCAACCGCGGAATGCGAAGCTTCTTCAATGTGTTTGGCATCAGTCGGGGGACATGGAATCAGATGGACCAGAATCCAGGCTTGCTGTTTAGGTGCACGGCAGATATCGTTGAGAATGTTGCCAATTTTGATATTCCGTGGGCCAGAATGCTGAGTTCCCCAACAATTGGTCCACCGGGCCTTGGCAGATGCACATATGACTGGCACAAAGGTTGCTCCAGCCAAAAATTGATCAGGAGTATCCCACCACCAATTGCCAATGTTAATTACGTTATAGATTCGACAACCCTTGGTGTCAGCAATGCACAGCCGGTCAAAACCGAGATGCTTCAGAAATAGGAGATGTGCTATATGGAACTGGTTACCTTTGAACCTATCCCTTTTGTAAATTGTTCAGCAGATATGTGAGTCAGCTTAAATCATACAATAATCTCCAAGCCCAAAATCTAATTCAGACAGCAACTTTTGTTCAGCATCTGCTATTTAGAATGATGGCACCTTGCAGTCGTACAGTCCAGGCTTGCGAGGTTGATACATCGAGGTTTTGATTGGCTAGCTACCTAACAGAGATTGCGGAAGGTCATGTGTTGTCCGAAATGGATGCCATGGATTCCATTTTCCGGAGTACTTTCACTGCTTGTTGTATAATCCAGTAGCTGTGCTACATGCTATCCCCCACACATTTTCCACTCCAACAACCGGCGTATGAGCCATTAGCTTTGTTGGATCAGGGGTACCGAAGAGATCAGGCGACTGTGGGTCTATAGGTTGTTTGTTCGGAGTGTCATGAGGTAGTGCTATGCCCGGTATGTTTCCTATGATTGGGTCATCAATCGATAGTCTGTCAATGGCCATTGAGGTATGCCAACTGTAGCCAAACCGTAATAAGTTAGGGAGATCCCAGCTGGCAGGCGGTAGAATCGCATTGGGTAAAAGCCCTGCATTGATCGATGATGGATTCTATTGTTTATTGTAAGCTTGCTGGCGGTTCTCATTGCATAATGTCATTTTTCAGCTATAGCATGAAATTTGTTTCTGGCGAATGTTGACCATGCTTGAGAAACCGTTTGGTGTTCAGACAAAATGTCGAGGATGCTTTAGATGGTATCAATTGTTGCTGGATTTCTGCCTCAGGGATAATTGTTTGAAAGTGGGCCAACTCAGGTTAGCTTATCACTTTCAAAGCCGTATCACACCTCACCAAATATCGAACAGGTGTAAAATAAATAAACCTCACAATCAGTTGTCATCACAAACAATGACATGATCAATCACCTCAGGCCCAATGATGCTGCACATTATCTACCCAATATCGTTAGTAGAGAAAGATTCTGTTGTCATGACTGTGATCCACTGCTCATAATGTTCATCAGGTCTAATACAATCAGCCTTGTGTGACATTATGTCATCGCGTCTTCAAGCAGATTGATGTTTGCGCTCACGTGTCTAGCAACAAATTCCATCAATTTAATACAATCAACAGGGATGTTTCCTAGCTGGCCATTTGCACACTCAATGATCATCGAGAAATGACAGACTTGTAGGATCATTTTGTCAGTAATTATCCTTGGCTGGTGGGTGCATCACTAGAATGAATGTTAGTCGCTGGAAGCCTCCCGGCGTGTCTGACAGGATGAGGCGTGTAATCTTTGATGTGTCAATTTCAGGAGAGTATCAGACCTTTGGAGTGAATTCTTGTTGACATTCAGAGTAACTGGGAGAGCCGCCAACAAGCCTGGGAGCACTTGGCAGCGCCGGCGACAAGTTAGGGAGCAGCTTGAATCATTGAAGAACTGTCTGCCAACAACCACATCTTTGGCAACGGTGAAGGTGTGCCTGGAAATCATACCTACTACTTATCGTTGAACAAAGTTTCAAACTCATAGGTTCAATTTATATTTTCATCTACGAATCCATATATCTATATAATGACCCATCTACACATGGTATATCTGGACTGGCTGCTGGAGATTGTTGGGCATAATTGAAGATGTGCCTGAAAATCAGGATTCAGTGAACTCCGAGCGACACTCTGTGGCAGGGATTGAGCGTGTTTCGAGATGCACTTGGATGCTGTAATCGAGTGTAGTTGGTGATACAGTGGGAGGTAGTGATCGAGTGAATCTAGATATGCACTCTGGGATGGTGATCGAGGGTGTGTGTGGATGCCGTTGTTTGCCAGGATCATGCAAAGATGCAGGCTGTAATCGACCCAGTTTACACATGTACGAAGAGGCAGTTAGTGTTGGCAACGGATCTGGTTGAACTGCAAGCGAGCCGGGATTTCACCAGCGCTGTCATTTCCTTCGGTTCAGGACCTGTCGAAAAACCCGGCTTACATGTTCCTCCCAGGGTTAGTACCGCGACCGGACATATACCCACAGTTGTTTGGCGGGGTTGAATCCGTACGGTGGTTCTATATTATGGTTCTTCCAACATGTTCTGCAATTGATTATAGGTGTCGTGACATGATAAAGAAGTAGATTATACAGATTAACCCACTGATTCGCCTCCCGCGGTGAGATTGGCGAGCCGACCAATAGTCATTGAATGGCTTTGACTGAACGCCCAATTGTAGGCAAAATTGGCGGGTTTTTGATCGCGACTAAACCAATGTTAGTCGGATCACAAATCTGAAGGCGGGAGGTGAAAGCGCGGGTGATTCTGCCCAATCTACGTATTGTGCATGTCACAATACGATCAGAACTCAGATACCAAATTGTAGGGAAAGCGGTGAGGTGGAAAAGCCTGGTTTTTAGTGGTAAAAGTGGCCCGATTCCAACAGTCTGAGTTTTCAGGTGGGGGGAACTGTCACCCAGGTTCAGTTCCGGTTCCTACACTAACCCGGAACTGTACCAGCGGGTGGGAATTGTTGCTATGACTACAGCCAGTGCAAGGATGGTGCGCTGGGTGCGGAGACTCTGTTCATCAGTTAGTTACCTTGCAACGATGCAAATCAGACAATGTAACTTTACTTTTGAGCTCACATGGAGAGCTGGCTGATGGAAGTCAAGTCTATAGGGAGGCAAGCCGGAAGCAGAAGATATATTCAGGGGTCAACTTCTAATCATGAGAATACAGGGAAGACATACAACATTGGGTGTATACAGTACTAGGTGAATGTAGTACTCGGTGTCAACTGATAATCAAGTCTTCGTGTGATAGAGAGTAATGACTTAACTGTATGTTCTGCAATTATTGTAGAGTGGTGGACGAGACAGAGGGAGGCAAGGGATGAAGATGAGAACAACGGGCAGGATTAAGAGTGGATATGAGAATTCAGGGGTACAACTTGCATGATTGGGTTTAGAAGAACTATTTTCTGTGTAATTATACGCCGGATCAGTACTGGTACCGCCGGTATCACCGGTGAGAAATTGACTTCCAAACGGAACTCTCTTAAGTCCCAGTTTCTTATCATGATTTCCCCCATACCATGTCATCTCTCTCAATCCTGCCCTCAGCTCTACAGCCACCTACGAACACAAAGTTCAGATATCGCTCTCTACCCTCCGTGCCATGATCAGTAGTCATCACTGAGTACAGTTCTCTCTGAGTACAGCATACACTGAACACAGAATAATCTGAGTGCATGATAAACATCGTACCGCATCATCACAAGATCAACTATCTCCCACTCCTGGGCAGTCTCTCATTGCTTGGCAGACCAAGATGTACATACTTCTGTACTTTTGCACTATTACACGTGAACCAAAGAACAGAGTCTCAGTTCCCGTCGCGCCTCGCACCCCAACTACTGTCTACCCATTGACCACCACCTTGTACTCCACCGAGCTGGGTTGTTGATAGCCTCCAAGTGAATCTCCAGACTCGATTTATTACAGCCTCCAAGTGTATCTCCCAACTGGCATGATTACGTCCTCCAAGTTCGGAACATCACCACTTGCAAGTGCATCTCCAAACTCGATCGCTCACTGCCTCACAGTGTATCTCACAACTTGCACGATGACGGCCTCAAAGTTCGCACCATCATGACCTCAAAGTATGTCTCCGAACTCCCTAGATTACGATCTACATAGTCAGTCGATCACGTCATCCAAGCGTATCTCGAAACCTGTTTGAATATGGCAATGGAGTGTATCTCCAAATTCACTCACTCACCGCTTCCAACTGTATCTCTGAAGTTGCACAATTTCAGCCTCCATGTTGGCACCATCAAGGCCTCCAAAGTGCATGATCAAACTCACTTGATTATGGTCTCCAAACTCACTCAATTATGGCCTTCGAGTGCATCTCTCAGCACACTAGATTACGGTGTTATGAAACAGTGGAGCTAGAAGGCAGAGAGCCTATCATAAACTCTCCGCAACACCTTACATTGTATCAAAAGGGAATTGTTGAGCATGCATAAAACCTCCAGGAGCATATCCAGAGAGTGAGAGAATATGGTGGGATACACGGCCATGATGAACAACACACATTGCGTGGATCTACGATTGCTCGGCATGAGTGCATGAGACATAGGGGAAAGAAAGACAGACTCCGAAGTATGTATCTTGAGATGATGTCTATGTACCCCGGGGTAGTCCAAATATATATTGGCTGTCGCTGAGTCCATATCCAATATCCCAGTATGTACGTATGTATATTTATAGAGAGACATAGAAAATACCGGCCATATTGTGATGTAGTGAAACTTGTGACAGTAACAGCCCTAAATTATCGAAGAAATACGTTGTGCTGATGGAACTTTCAGAACCACTGGCGTGTGTATATGGCACGAAGTCCCCCACACAGCTTGGGCAGAGGTATTATCTGCTCTCAAAGTCTCCCGCAGACCAGCACAGCAGTTGTATCATCCTGACTGGACCGCCATCGCTGCAGGTGCTTTCAGGGGCATATGACGATGCTATTGCAAAGTCGCAGAGGACTTTGCAAAGCTGCGAGGGGAGCTGGGAGCATCAACTAGTTCTTCGCAGCGCTGGCAAGGGCTACTGGACAGTCTGTAAGGGTTGCGCATGGCTTTGGGATCTAATTACATATTACGGATGTGGATCCTCAAGTGACAACGATATTCACAAACGGAGCTCAAAGGTAAGTAATGACTGTTGCTCCTCGACTAACATGTCTCAGCTTGAATGCAGTAGTACGATTTACACACACAGACTTAACGTAAAGTACCTAGTCATGTACACCTTCCAACCACATTTAGTTCTTCTTGGGTTGCGGTAGACACTATGTCATATCCCTTCACTGTCCTTTCTAGTAATCTACCAAACAACGGTTAGCTTCTATCCAACAACCTAGTATCTGACTTCGGGTATATCACCAAGACAGGCAGGATGTCTGTGATTATGAAATGTTTAGCTCAGCCGGGTTTCAGGCGATCAAAGGGACTGCAAAAAACGACACATCAGGACAAGTTAGATGCATATACGATATCCTCATTCCGGAGAAGGTCACCGCTGCCTTCAATATTCTCTACTATACTCCACTTCATTCAAAATGATGAATTCAATTTACCCTTTATTTACCGAAATCAGTTGTGTACATACGATATCAACAAACCGATCTCGATCAAAGCCAACAAATATGGCTGCATCATGTGGGCTGTGTGGCCCAGCACAAAACCGAGACGAAAATCTGGGAGGATCAGATGATGATGCGGGAAATCAGCTGAGCAAAGCCATTGAATTCCGGTTACCCCTGTATTGATTTCAGCTACCACGGGTGGTAAACTTTCCTCACTTCACAGCAACCATTTTCAGGTCCTCGCAGGTTCTACTGCCCTGCACCATTCAACATGACACCAAACTTACAACCAAGTTCAACTGCAACGAAAGGATATTCCAGTTATGGGCCATCGTGGCTCGGATATGACTTCCCCCAGGGAGGTTACTGGGGACATCAATAGATCCCCACTCAGCAATTCAGGAGGAAGGGGCCATCATCTCAAGGAACACCTCGAGTGCCACCAGCACTGCCTGGATACAATCCACTCATTTCACCAAGATCTTCTGCCTCGACTACATACCGGGAACATCCTGGCACACCTGCGAGACACACCATCAGCCTCCCAACAGTACAATTTGAGCCAGCTGCTGTACCGCGCAGGAGAGATGTTGCAGTGATTGGGGATTTGGCCCCGTTGCCAAATATTTTATCTGAAAAATTTGATGCAGAAAATGAGTACCACGATTAGTTCAACTTGGGATGGGCAGAAGGCAATGACCAAGTCCACTTGGAACACACGGAGTTCTCCTTGAACCAATTTGCCAAATAGATGGCCCAGCCCAACATTAGTACAGTCAACAAGTGGAGGAATGTATGGGTGACCGGGTTTCTTGGGAAGAAGAATCAGTCCAGAATCCCGAGACAGAACCGTTTGCCACAGCAGCTGTAATGGCACGGCTCCACGTGACGTGTCCCGGGCCGGGTAATACCCGGATTATATTATCTGTTTGCCATCAGCCTTTGATCTCTCATGATAATCTTACCTTTATACTACTCGACAATATTGACATCCACATTTGGAAACTTATCCACTGATATACCTTCCTACGAGGCCATACACAGGCGCATGCCTTTACACTCTTATCGTGTTTTAATTCCAGATACGTTTTGCATATGGGATTTCATGAATTATATCTCCCTACGCGTCACAACACATAGTCTACGCGTGACATAACATACTGTTTTGAGAGCACTGATTGCATCAGCGAAGTGTCTAGATATGTCTAATGGATTGAGGTTAACGGTAACAGAGACGATCTTGTGTGGATTCGAGAGGCCAATTGACCAGAGACGTGTTGCGACAGCGACAATGAAATCGACCGGAATTGACAGCAACTGATTGCAGAAACAACTAGCCTAGGGAAGTTCACCCAATCAAGGTGAACAGTAGCGGACAGAATTCCGAGTTAATTCCAGAGGCCAACCAGCCTCGAGAAATGTCTCCGTCTAAGTCAGTCAAAGTCAATTGCAGCAAATTCATCATATGAGAACTCGAACGCAATCAATCCCGGCATCAATGACTTTTGATAATTTACATTCCAATTGAGTGTATTGACGATCACAGGGACGATTCCAGAGCCCAGGTCCTTGGGAGTTGCGTCACTGGCAATGTTGAATCGTCTCTCGAGATTTCTTCGATCCTTATCCGACAAGCACAACAGATGCTGCGAGGAGCATAAACGGGCACAAAGCTCGACAGAAGTGCAGCTACAGAAAGTTAGGGCAGGTTTACTGAAATATACGCGATTGATGTCCATTCACATCGTCCATTCCCGTTGTAATCCGATAACCTTCTACGTAACCCGATGTAGTGTTCGATGTACGGATGCTGCAAGCGAGGAGTTCAAGCAGCGGCTAGGCAATGATATAACTACCATTACCAAATGATTGCCGATATGACTACTGGTATCATTGGGCTATCAACGGGCAGAGTTCAAGACAGGGAGCAGCGATTCCAGATCATTTGGCAGCTTCGAAAGGGAAGTACATTAACCCCCGAATGGTCTAAAGTGGCTAACAGATACAATTCGCGAGTACCATTGTCAATCATCAGACTTGGCACCTGATTGGATTACCGAATCAGATCGTCGTGAGGAGAGAGCCATCTGCGCAAACTGTATTCTATTTCGTCATACAAGTCAAAGAAAGCTAATTGCCAACGAGGCAATACGGATGTGCCTCATACAATGGCATCCGAAGAGGGTTTTTATGAATGCATCGGTGATGTATATTTGTAGCCGGCATTCTCAACATTCACAGGGCTACCGGATGGACCGTCTGGGCACTCTCAGGAGAGCAGCGGATTCAGCATGTATTGAAAGCTCAGAGAGGTTCAATTGATGTGTCGTATCCCCACGAGGGAATAGTCGGTTATCTCGTTGTCAGACAGTCCCAATTTGGTGTGACAAGTATGTAATGTGCTCAGTGAGCTTATTCGTACACTTGGTGGCAGTCGCGGTGGACGCACTGTGTGAGCTGGAGACTGATAGGGATTGTTTTGGCACATGTCCAAGAATCCTAGGGTCGACATCCAAAGCATTCGACTTTTCGCTCTGCAACCCCAGGGTGAGCGGAAGACGTCGCAGTGGTCCGGGCAAGCCATCAGGTATGCCTCGGGAATGTACCCGGATCATGCCTTTGAAGGAGGCATGTTCCCGAGGAGGTGGCGGTGTTCCGGATATATTAATACTTCAAGCGAATTCCTTTGACGATCAACTGGCCAGTGAGGAGGTCGTCCGGACATTCTTCCTAAGACTGGGAGTGCTTACAGGGCTGCCGGGAGTGACGGTGGAAACTATATCTAGTGGTAGGATTGGCACCAGGCAATGGACGGGCGAGCAGGGAGCAGCAGTGGTAGTTGCAGAAGAAGAGTGTCCAGGAGGGAACCTTGAATGACTGCTACAGGCACTCCGAGACGCGAAGGGAGTACTGGATGGCGAGTCTTGGCCCTATTGTGGCGAACCGTTTGAAATCCGGGCTCCTGGATATTCATCAACCGTTCCATATCTATTATGAATTGATAACTAACATTTGAAGATGGAGCTGGTAACACCACAAAGATGGTGCCTACAGACGATGGAGGAAATATCCGGCGATATACGGAGATTTCATCAAAGTTTTCAGCAAAGGCAACGTGGAGACACTCCCACCGCATTTGTCAATAGACTGTGAAATTGATTTGGAGCCTGGCTACAATTTGACATATGTCCGGTGATTACAATTTTGCGGGGTTGAGTTGAACCGAGTTTTCAGTTGGGTTGAGTTGAGTTGAGCGATATTGACGCAAGTGCGTTGATTAAGATCACGGGCTCAGGAGGCAGGGTGATAGATTTGGACTCAAAGATCCCATGCCATATGGACGGATCGATGAGTGGTTATTTTCTTACGATGTACTGCCGGCGAGCGCTATTCAGTGATACCGAATCATGCAGCTACATGCCCGATTTTCAATGCCCAATACGATCCCGAATATGATCCCGAGTCACAGCTACATTGCCGATACCACACAAGCTGTACGAGATTAATCATTGGCACAGCAAAACACTTCAAAGAGGGGGATAACAGTGCCGGAATCGCAACAACTCTTACCGCAACCAATTACCATACCGGAAGCACAGGATTGAAGCACTTTGAAACGCATTCTCCGATTGAACAGGCTCGCAGCTGCAAGTGCACACGGAGAAGAAGTAACAATTGTACTCCGCGAACGCCGAAAAGTGCACCCAAGGAAGTGGTGGCAAACCCACCTACTGATGAATCAAGAAGCCGCATGCACAAGTTTCAAACCCAAATGAGATCCCGACTCAGTCTCAGCGATCCCGAGATACACAGCTGCTACTGGAAATCAACTTCAGAATGAACCCTAACCAATCGATTTGGCACCCTAGGAATCCGTAATGGATTAGTCGTCGGCGGAACTACGATGTACAAAAGGGGCATGACCCTACCGGATTTGCTGGGATAAAGCACCTCGGAGCGCTCTCACCTGCACAGAATCACAGTTGGACATTAGTCAATAAGCACGTGGAGCAGAGTAAACCAGATGAAACGACAAGTGAACTCAGAAAACGACGATGTGGATACCCAGACAAGTGACAGCGAGCACACCTGGAGAAGAAGTGGAATGCACACCCGGAAGAAAGCCAGCAAGCAAATGGAGATGATAAGTGCACCGAGCACAGGGAGAATGTTACATGTACCTACAAGTGCACCGACTTGGAGGATTGTCAGTGCGACTGCATGAGCACCGGAGACATGATGAGAGGATCAAGTTTGCTTGATCTCTGCCGAACGAGTGTATTGATGTTTAGCGAAGCAGTTCCGAACGAGACCGAAAGTGATATCCGAATATACCAAATAGTCTACTGACCTGGATCGCGAGCGACAGTCACCGAATGGGATCGTGAAAGTCAGTCACCAAATGGCATCATGAGAGACAGTTGAGACAACTACCAAGAGATGATGACTGAGCATAGCGACCAAGATAATGGCCAAATGACTCTAAATTGGGATTGAATAAGAGGATTATCGGGAGACCTCTACGGAAGTCACCGACTGGGATGTTTCCCAAACGTCTTATCGAACTGGATGGTGAACGACCATACTGGTGGGAGATGATTTCAGATAGATGGAGGCTGGCCGACAGAGCTCTGCACGAGAGACTGGAGAGTGCAAGCACGCTTGCACATATTTATGATGTGAATCACCTTTTCATGAGAAGCTTACGAGATAGATACGAGGTTATATATGATTGAACATCACCGACGGCTATGATACTGAGAGCAGAAGCTACAATCCATGCCGATAAGTCAAGCCCGCTTCATCCGGGCTGACTGAGGGAGAATGACTTCCAAAGAAGCATCCAAAGCAGCAATAATGATCACTGATGGGCTGGGTCTGCGAAGTTGTTTACAAGGAATTGTGAGAGCTCGAGTGCTAGTGGACTTGAACGTACGGTGAGTATGACCGGTTCCTGGAATGATTACAAAATAGATATACTGATGGGATGGCGATGGCGATGTTGATGACGATGGCGGTGGTTATAATGAACAGCGAGCGGAAGCCACCATCGATGCCGCCAAGTCAAGATGAGGCTCATTCTACGATTGGGGATTTCACCGAGATTACTGTGTCTATATCCAACAATGATGTACACTTGGTTCGAGTTAGTAGTGAGAGATTAGATGAATGAATGCTGGACATTTCGGAAGTGGAGATATGGAGGACGGTGTCACTTTGGATGTTCCTTCTTTCTCTTCTGTTTCTCTTCTCTTTACTTCATTACTTCTTGAGATCTCGGGCCCAGTTCAAATGGTGTCTGCTCGGGTTTTTACCACCTGCAGAGATATGTCAAGTGGGGGTGGAGGTTCCCTGTGCGCAGGATCCGCAGAAAGGTTGCCCTCAGTGGTACTGATCTGTTGTTGGACTTATGGGTTCATACCTTTGTGTACATCGAAAGGTTATTTGGTTGTTGACATTCCTTTCACCTCTTGTACGGGATTATGCAGCCCAGGGGTCTGCACCTAAAGAGGGGGATAATGTGATAGCACGGCTGCACGTGATGTGTCCAGGGCCGGGTAATACCAGCATTATATTGTCGGCTCGCCACGAGTCTTTGATCACTAGTGGTAATCTTACCTTTATACTACTCTCCAATGTTGACATCCACATTTGCAACCGTATCTACTGATATACCTTCCTACAAAGGCATACACGGCCGTATGCCTTTACAGCGGCGAGATGACCCCCTGCACTGCGATGCCGCAATTGCCGATTTTCTATAACCTTTCAATGCTGGCTGCTGTTGGAAAATTTGAATAATGCCGAATGGATTCGGTGACAGTGGGTTGACATGTTGATGAAGAAATATTGAAGTGAGGTTTACCCAAGGAGGAAGGAGGGAAGGCGATGGATCAAGCGACCAGCAATGGATTCGCGAGAGTGGGCTGGTCACTTAGAGCGACGCAATGTCCCAGTGTTAGCAGATACAACTATCATGGTTGTGATTCGTCAAGTGCACAATGACACCAACGACTTGCCATCCAGCAATCAACTGCAAGCTTCATACAAAGATGTGACGCACTCGGAGGTGCGGATTGATTGCATCAAAAATAACTGTTACCTGAACGAATGATATCTCCTGGTGTGATATGAAAATGCAACTTGAGGCCGGAACAATTCGAATCGTCGTACATGGGATTCTACCCACCCGGGCAAATGATAAATGACCCTCTATATTCTCAGGTTTCATTGAACAGTTCCCTTTCAAATGCCTCTAAGTTCAAAATGGGACACAATGTGAAACTAATTGGGGTACAAATATAGCGCGCAACAGGGAACAACATTGCTGATCACGTAATGCGACTGGCGAAGTTGCTTCCTGCTAGCCGTATTACGGTCTGGTATAACAACTGCTAATCCGTATCCTTAGACTTCAGTGCAATGCGATGAAAATGCAAATCAGGTAGATGAGGTGGCAGCTGTAAATAAGATTGATAGTATTAATATAAGTTCTGATTGAGTGAATAGAACTGATTGTATTTTACATATTATTGCGTGCAAATGGTTGTCAGTGAAATACCTAACCTTGCGATAAGTTCATGAGCGCTGGAGTATGAGCCCATCAGGACAACATTCCTTGGAACAACTGAAAGAGATCGGTAATGACAGAATGAAGACCTACCCTGGTGCAAGAGAGGTTCATGAGCAAGTGGATGGCAAGGAGGTCCTCCATACAGATAATAAGGTGTCAGTATTGAGCAAAGTTCTCAAAACAACCAACAACAAATATGACCATAAGTGTCTTAATGAACTGATCAGATTGCTAAATGTCCATCCAACTCGCCAATCTATAGATGACGTTGTCCCCGGCTACAGGTATTGAATTCCCTGCTGGCCCAGATGTGAGTTTCTGGTGCACTGGGTTTTGGTCATCTGGTTCATCATGCGAGGGTGCGTTTGGGATACTGACATTGTAGCAGCCCTCGTTGCGGATGACATGGGTCTTGGAAACACCTTCACCCAGGTTGAAGTGGCAATGCTTTGGAAATTGGTGCTGGGGAAAATAGTAATGGGGTTGCCACTGTACATTGTATGGCAGAATACCCTGGAAGAGTGAGTGATTTTGGTGAACAACGACTTTCCTTGCATAGTATGGAAAGTACAGGAGTGGTATCCGCTTTTGATATAAATTACTGTACCCCGCCACCACTTGGAGATACAGACAACACGACCTCACCAGCATCCAGCACTATCTTTGGTCCATAGACCAATCTTGGTGGTAACAATGCGCTGTGTGGCAGGGACCTTGAAGATTCTCCTGGATGAGATGACTCATGGAACCATTGGGTAACGGATCAACTTGTTGCCCGTGGAAAATGCAAATCTCACAAATGAAGAACTGAACACCATTATGGGCAAGCCGGAAAACCGATGGAATATCGACTATGTGTTGAATGATTCCTGATTATCTAGTGCGAAACCATCAAGCAATAGCCGGCTCTCACATTGGTCATGGAGTTTTGGGACTTAGAATGAGTCCCTGCAGAATATGACAAAAAATGGCATGGGCTGGAGAATTGTGACGATTGCAAGAATTAGATTCAAAACTCAACTCACCGGAACTCCGAGATCCAGTTCCCTCTATGATTGGTCCGTTTTGAAGATGTGGCTGTTTTCAGATGCACCAGATTATGCAGCGGATAATCCTGTGAGGCAAATGAACGGTGCCAATGTGCTGAGGTCGAACAAACTGAACTATAGAACCATGGACAGAGATATCCCTCCAGTAGTCCTTCAGTACTGTGGATAGTACGGAGATTGCAGCTGGCATGTTTCCAAGTGGTATTGGGATACACCAAGGATCGGAATGACATTTGAGGACAATGGCACACTAAATGGCCACTCAATACTTGTGTGAATTCTTCGATTGTCCAAGGGCCGTGGTACACCATCAGCAACAACCCTAGTTTCCGTCTGAAACACCTGGGTGTTAGTGACGTCTCTGATGGCTGTGACGGAACCTCGTACAGTCTGACAGAGAATTACACACTTTCCGTCGCCCACGCGACGGGTCACGTTGCATACTCACCTTGATTGGCATGCGCCTGGTATATGCAACATCAGAATGACATGTGGGTTTCGCTCTTCGCAGGGGCTGCAGCTATGCTGTAGCCGTTCACACAAAGCCTGGGGTTGTGTATGGCTCTCTTCGGCCGATAGCCGCATGTAACCTCTCCGCTATTGCTATATATCGGATGCCACACTTGCCCCATCTATGTTCAGAGTTGAGATTTTGTCACAGATTCCAATACAGGCTTCGGTTCGGATACCTCACTTGGCGTTGCATTTGCTTTGCCATTATCATATTTTACATGTCTGAAATATACCGTCAAATCTTCACACTCTCCAGTACTAGGCCCTCAGTCTTCCACATTCTGCATTGATCCATCATCGGCATCTGATGTTTCTTCCTCCTCATCCGCGTCCGCATATTCGCCATCCTCTCCCTCATACCCGTCGACATGAGTGGGTCCCAGGTCAGTCCTGCACATTCTGCGATGATCCATCATCGGCTTGCAATGATTGTGCCTCCTCATCCACATCCGCATTGTCGCAATCCTTCCCCTCATACCCGTCGACATCTCTGGCTCCCAAGTCACTCCTCCTCATTCTGTGTTGATTCTTCCTTATCATCCGCTTCCGCAACCGCATTGTCGCCAACCTCGCCCTCATACCCTTTGACATAGCTGGCTCCCAGCACCAAGCTCTCGAGTTCCGTCGCGGGCCATCATCGCTGGCAGGAGGTGGGGCTGGCATCGCAATCGTGGCTTTCATCACCTTCATCTTTGTAATCCGCCCTGCCCCCTGGTAACCCGAACAGAAGTTCGTTATCACTGCAATTGATGTCTCTCGGGATGTTTGGGCCAGTACTTCCGATCACAGGCTTGCAAACGCCACTTCGGAGGCCGCATAATCAAGGCGATTAGCATTGTCAACCGGCGCTGCGTCCACTCTGATCAACATGGAAGGCGTTGGGTTGTTCACCTTTTGGATCTGATGGTTGACTGTAGCAAGAGTGTTGATATACACCCTCTGTTGATAGCTCTCCGGTAGTATGTTCCAGGTATTCATCAAGAATGTTTATGTGTCTGCAATCCAAGGCAAGGTTAACAACTTGCGACACGTTACAGCGCAGCCGGATGTGATCTTACTACCATCGTTCTAGTGGTTGAAGTAGTTCGAGGGATCAGGTCCGTCCGCATTCAGCTTTGACTTGGAAGCTTTCATATGAACACCTTTGTTCTTTTGACACTCCAGGAGAGCATGTGGCATTGCGGTGCATGTAAACATGATCAGTGGCGAGGGTATATGACCATCCATGTCGTTAATCATGGAATTATAAAGTCCATCAGCATACTTACCGAGGTTATTCGCCCGATGATAAAACCTGAGGTAGATAAACCGCAAGATTACTTCTGCCAGGATGTTCAGTGGACGCTAGAAATTAGTTATCAGCTTTTGACTCTCTCAGTGTTGGATTTGGACTGTGAATAACACATTGCACAACCTATGCTACCGGAAAAAGATCCTTATGGTATGCCAGAAGGGAATCAATGTATTCGAAACACTCTGCGGCGGATTCCAAGCGGTTGAGATCATAATGCTCTGCAATGTTGACCCTTACTGATTGAATAAAATGGGATTTAACCCTATCGACTTGTGCACGAACCTAGTACCGTTTTGAGCGTGGAATATCCACCGTCGGCCGTTGATTAAGCATACCTCATTCATGATCTCCTGTGTGCAGACCTCAGATGCTATGGACCAAATGTTGTTTTACTGCATAGCGTTGTTCCAGTACGTCTCTATTATCTGCCAGTCTGGGGCTACCGCTAATGCTGTCGCAAGGCATCGTGTTGCACAACTTACCATCTCCAAGTCTCTTACACTCATAAACGGCCATCTGTTCCACATGTAGAGCTCCAGGAGCCTGCCCATTGCAAATACAAGACGCGTTATGCCGGAGTGACCAAATCAATGGATGCTGCGTCTACTGGAGCCAACTGCACGAGGTGTCGACACCACCTGCGGTTTTAATTACCACTGTCTCTGACTCTGATTGGTTTCAGCAGCCCACGGTCGCAGTGGATAAGTAATGATCGCGCGGGGTTCTGGATTCGGCATGGTGGTTGGCAGGTTTTCAAGACCACCGAGAGGATTCGGATTGCTAGCAATATCAGATGCTGGGCTGGATACAATGCAACACATTGAGTCTGTCTGTATGGTTCCGCGGGGAGCTGGTGTGTAAAGACTGCTTGTACCCGGCGTGGCAGTGGAAGTAATTATTGATGGTCGCTGTGTAGCGGATGGGGTGGAAGTCACGCACTGATTGATATCTTCAATGCGAGCAGGCGTCAGAGAAGATGAGGGAGTGGAGTTCTGACCTTGGATTGTAGATGGTACGGAACTCCCTCCTTGAGAGGAATCTCTCAGGCCAGCCGGTACAGAAACCGATTTCTTAGGAGGCGGAAGTTGAGAATTCCCTGAAGGCCCACGCTTTGATTGATTCTGACGATTTGCAAGACTTCGAACATTTCGTACGACCGGAGTCCCGTGAGGGTGAGTGCATTGGGAATATAGATTCCGCTATAGATGTTCGACGTTACGAATTTAGGAATACTATCCTCTGCCAGCACATGCAACGGCAGGCGAGGTAGACTCCTATTCGAGCGACAATGGACCGATTCAACAAACAACGTAGGCGCAGTGTAGACCGTGCTAGACTCTAGACCCTCACAATACTCGGGGACAAGATCCCTTCAGAATCATTCAATTATGGGGTTAACTGCCATCAGAATAAACTCAGATTAAACTGAGCATTCATATTCACTATTACAGCAACGTCTGAAGGTCTATTTGCACCGCTTGCAGGGTGTTTATGCCATCTTGGCGCGGTTATCATCGTATTGCACTCGTTCTTGGCACGATACTTCGAACTATCGATTGTGTATATATCCAGTTTCCCGCTCGAAATCCTTCTTTGGAAGAGCTAAAAGCATCACAAAATGAACAATGACGTCTTCTCTATCCTATGACATCAGTTGGGTGTGCTTGTTCAACTGCTAGGCATTGGAAGCCATGTTGGATGGTTGCACAGTTGGGATAAACTGAGAACTACTCAGTTTCCTCTGGGATGCACGAGGTCTAACTGGTAAAAATGACTTATGATGCAAACGCAACTCCCGGCGTCGTAAAGTGTCCTCTCCACGAGTACTATATCTCGTCTCGAGGCTTGTCATTCATCAGCTGCCTGGTGGTTAACCATGATGAATGCTGGGCCGTTTTGTGGTTGTTAACCAACAACACTCACAAGTTGAACTAAGAAATAGACAGAACTCGAGTATATGTATCAGTTTTTCCCGCGTACTCCTCCATTGTCGTTTGCTCTGGTATTCTACACACCGACAGCATCCTGATGTCGATCTAATGTGACTTGCACAAAACAACACCTCCCGTTCCAAAACACACCCAACAATCTACACCACTTTGTACTTTCCCTCTGGGCTTCGTTCCGCTACATGCAACAGTGTCACAATGCAAACATTTCGGATGTAGATTCATTGTCAACCTACAGCGATCGCGCCAAAGGGCAGCAGCAAAGGAAAGGGGCCGGCGAGGATAAAGATGCCGACATCAGTTATACATCGATGATTGTCGTGGATTGGTTTCGTATAATGAGATTGATCTCAGAACACATCCTTTTACACATACGGATATACAATGTTTCCAGCATTTTGGATGCGACGGCATGAGTCCTCTTTTATTATATAATCTTTCTTGATCCTGTCACGACTCGCCACATTTCACATTTCCAGCTGATGTCGCCGCACGGCAGGAGCAGGAGTTCGCTTTTTCGGGCATGTTGGGCGGTCTTCCGCTCATATATGGGGAAAAAGTGTGACAAAACCCGCAACCAAATCAACAATTGGAGGTGGGACAACCCCAAATGCCTTCTGGGATCAGGTCAATCGCTCCAATACACCGACAACCAGCTCTGGGAAGGTTAAACCCACCGGCGAGCATTTCTCTTAGTTCAGAAGCGATGATCTCAGGGCAAAGATTTAGCCACCCAGCTGCCGGCAGTACAAGCCAGACGACTTGCTGGCTGTTAGACCACTGCCATGGCATGAGATAATCGACCTGGATGATGATACTGCGAACTGGGCGGATCCCGGAGCGCCGAGTGGGGGAAGAGCCGTCCTGGCGCTGGACATGACAATGAAGATAGCGAGGGTGAGGAAGATACACAGGGAGGTGAGAAAGGGACCGGGAAAGGGAAGGGAACAAAGGACGGAAAGGGGAAATGGAAGAGGAAGGGGAATGGAAACGGTCAAGGGAAAGGCATTGTTGAACAAACGCCAGAGGGAGATGATATCACTCGTTGCGTCGCGTTGCAGTTGCAGAAGGAACGGTATGAGGCAGACGCGGGCACGGAGGGCTACCTACAGCGGGTATATCTACAGCCAGAAGCATCGCCCGCAGTGTCAATTTCCTCTGATGATGATACCGCCTCTACCGGCAAGTCAGACAGCGAATAGGACTCAGAACGTGACCCCGATGTGGACGCACCGGATGGTGACGATGATGTGTAGGAAGATTAAGAGGAGGAAGATGTAGAGAATGATGATGAGGAGAAGGCTAAGAATGAGGATGATGGCAAAGAACCTCGGATGATTGGCGAGGAAGAGATGGTAAATCCATCGGCTGACAATGCTATTACCAAGGTAGATGATGAGCCAACCGTGCTATCTGAGCAAGGCCAGGAGATAGAGCAAGGCCAGGAGATGCGCGAGCATACACCATGGCCACAACCTCCGGCACCTGCCCCACAGCAAGAAACCCCGGAGCGTCCCCCACAACCATGAACACCGGAGACTCATTCCCTGAGTTGCCTGGAGTATTTGGGGCTTATGACACCTCGAAAAACTCACCCAGCGGCGCTCACGCTGCGAGGACCTGAGGCAGCCGGAATTACCTCGGGTGTCGAAGTGGAGCAGCAGTTACTCGGCGAATTGGCTGGTGGCGACAGTCTCACTGAGGTCCCTCTCCTTGATGTCCCTCTCCCCGATTTGCCTCTCCCTGATGTCCCTCTCCCTGAGGGGCACCAGGATGGCTCGGTAGGCGAGGGGTGAACCAGTCCTCGCATTGTGTTTGGGGTAGAGTCAGGTTCTTGTCTTGTACGTTTCCTTTGCTGTAATCTATTCATCTCAGGCACTGATTGAGGCAGGCGTGGAGGTGTTTTGTTCATTTGGGTTAGCGTTGTGGGCTTGTTCGTTTCCGCAGCGGTGTTTGTTTCCTTCGCTTGGTTATCGGCATTCAGACGAGGATCCTCAGAATCTAGTAATCTCAGGCATTGATTATTCCCTGCGTCGCAAGGTTTTTGGATTGTTCAGGGTTTATTTTGTGTGTATTCATAGTATTATGGGACATTGCGCATGCAGTGTATTTGCGACTCCTAGTGTGACGGTATTGAGGCTCAATTAATCTCTCCAGTATCGTGAGCTTATACCTACACCAAATTGCTCAGGGCCAGCTCCAACTTTCGTCCCTTTCGACAGTGAATACTCCACTTCTCATCTGTAGTTGACAATAGCAGAGATGACCCCATTTTGTTCCCTCGAGTATTGATGCCAAAACAAGCTCACCCCAGACAGCTGGCGACTTAAACACATTAAATTACACCATCCTGAACACCCACATGTTGCAAAGAATCTGGTTGTTCGCAGCGCACCCCGACGCGTTGAACCCGCTCAGCGTCCTGAATTCAACGCTAACAAAGATTCAGTCAAAGACTTTGTCGCGTTTCCCTACCTCGAACACGTTGAAAACATCCGATACTGGCTGTCCCAACCAACGCCACCTCCTCTGCCCCGGACGGAAACATACCCCGGCGCTGGCGCTCCGCGGCGCAATTACATTGCTGCGCCCTGGGCACGCGAAGCTCAGGGTTGCCTTGAGACGAGCCTACAGAACAATCCCGACTACCCGTTTCCGATGCGTGAAGAGTACAAATATATCCTGTCTGGGATCAGGCAGAAGGGTATGAAGACGTACTATGACAACGCGCTGAAGGATGCACACACTGCTCTGCGTTTCACAAGATTCAAAAACGGGGATGGTGTCCAGAAGCTGGTGACTAGCATGCGAGATTATGAGGCTCTCGGGGTGTAGGTACTACACTCCCTGGAGGATATCCGATCTAGCAACAATCACCAAGGGTCTATCAAATAATGTAGCCGAAACATCGTCAGAGAGCATGAGATGGTTGATGAGGCAGCCAGCCTACGTCGAGCATCAGATTTACGCCCTTCAGCGTTGCTTTAACAGCGATTCGCCACCGAAACGCCTCTATACTGAAATGCAGACTTTGGACTGGTGGTGGGAGACACAGGTAAGCAGAGATACTCGAGGATAATAATGTGGTAATCGAGGTTAAGGCAACGCTCAGACTGGGGGATACACTTGTTGCGTTGATTGTCATGTGCGACGGAATACACCTCTTGAATTTTGCTGGCGACAAGAAACAGTTGTTTGTATATATGACAATTGGCAATCTATCTGATAAGATCCGCCAGATGCACTCAGCTCTCACTGTTGTAATGGTCACTCTCCAACCGATTCCAATCATTAACTGCAATATTCATCAGATGTGGTGGGAAGAGCAGTGGGAAACAAACCGTGAGGTGCTGAACGAAGTACTCCGGCGGGTACTCCCACCTGGCACCACTAGACTCAATCCCAGCGCCGAGAGCGGGTCTTACAATGTTCTTTGTACAGAGGGCAACTTCAGGCATTTCAATCAGGTATTAGCAGCATGGCTTGCAGATTACCCTGAGTATTGCAACGTACATTATCTCAAGCGGCATGTCTGTGTGTGGTGCGAATGTCCAAAGAACAAACTTCGAGATTATGTCCCCTCAGACAAGCGACACCCCAGGCAGGATCATAACCTATGTAGAATTCTCAGCGATGCCAACCCGAAGGCAACCGATGCCAAGGTCTCGTCGCCCCATGGCCTCCGAGGATTAAATGGGTTTTGTCATATTCCCTGTATTGTGAGTGACTTCCTGAAGCCCGACCTCCTTTGTACAATGCAGGTCAACATGCTTGACCACCTCCAGAAGTGGATTTTCCACTTCATGAAGACGCAAGAACGGCTTGACAAGAACAATGCAATCTGAATTGCCGTGCCTGCTTACCACGACCTCACACCAAAAAATAAGTCACATGAGGAAGTTTTTCAATGGAATGGGAAGGAGCTGAAAGAAATAAGCTGGTACCTGCTTCGAGTTGTAACCCAGTCTCTACATGATGGAAGCCCCGCTGAGCGTCCCATATTCAATCGCGCTATTGAGTGAAAACGAGCAATGTTAGAATCCTGTATATATGCCTGATATAAATCTCACGACACTGCCACTTTGAGCTACATGGAGGATGCCGTGCATTGTTGTCACACCTTCAACGATGTTTTCTTACTCGGAAGAGCCGGCAAAATGGTGAAGCCCAAAGCCAATGCCCTGGGAATAGAACATTTGAAGAAATGAAAGGTAGAAGAGGAAACAAATGCTGAACCTTGGACGCTGTCCATGAAATGGCGCGAAATAATCGCCTGGTGGGATTATATCAGCTCCGAGATAAATGATTCAAAGGAGTTGGACGCCTACTCCAACTTTCAGAAGCTCCACTTGATGTCTCATTGGGTAGAACAGATTGGTCGATACGGATCCTTGAAACAGTATTCTGCTGAGAGACATCAACAATCACATACAACGAACCTCAAGGACTGTTGGAATGGCTCCAATCACAATCTTAACTACGTGCTGCACGTGATCACCTTTCAGTGTTGCATTATCTGCTTCGCAATCAGAGGGCTCAATCTCCAAGCCCTCGCTTAGGGTCGGGAGAACAGCGCTGCTGCCTGCAAAGTCCTCCCTTCCGGTGCTGATCTGGCTGCCTCCCTGGGCTCCCAGTCATATGCGAAGCCCGAATTCATGGAGCCCCAATACTTCTGTGATAGAAATTATCCTGATGCTATGACCAAAGAATTCAGAGCATGACTCGACAATACACAAGATTCAAGGAATAGTGTGGCAATATACAGCGGCACACGCGAGTTTATCAATCAAAAGAGTTGTAACACGATGTATATTCCGGATGAACAGCTGCACACAATGGAGCTGAACATTGACCATGGTATTAAGGTTCCTGTTGAGTGTTTAGATGGTGAACGCATAGGTCAGATGTCTCGATACTCAGGAATGCAGAGTTGGCGCGGAGGGGATCGATGGAACGACTGGGTATGGGTAGAGCAACGCGCAGGGAGGTGTTATGGCGCGCTGAATGGCGGTCTTCCGTGGCAACTGCAATGAGTATTTAAACTCAAACTCCTAAACGACGATGGAGTTTTCGTTCCGTACTGGTAACCCCTGGCGCTCTCCACAATACCTCAACACTCGGGTAACTTGGATCATGTCTCGAAATTTATACAAGTGAGAAACTCACCGGCAGTCGTTGCTTGCGAAGTTGTCAGCGCAGGAAATATTGTCTCCTGCGCGCAGGTCATTACAGAGATAGCTACTAGTAGTAAGACACGAGACGGACGGAACGAACAATGGATTGTCAATAGCCATATAGATCTGGTGACTTGGAATGATTTGTATCATTAGTAAAGCGATATAGGCATTTTGCCCGCAGATAAGAGGAACTCCAGGACTGATATTATTACTGTCACCCATCTCGTGGCAATCCCGGATAATTAGCAAAGAGAGAGTTGAATTTCGCGTGCAGGAAAAAAAAACACGAGGAGAGTTTTTTGCAGCGTCACCCATTCCATTGCAATCGCGATTCAGGCGGGTACCCAATGAACCCATTCCGATGTATGGTCACAGTTGGCAACAACCACCAAGTGATCATATACAATAGGAGACTGACAGAACGAGAAGAAACGGTGACACAGTGATGCGAGGGAGATATGGAACGCGACACGTTGAATTGACGCCGGGTGTAACGGGCGGGGTCGGGCGCAGGTGATATGGATGTTGCGGAACTGAACTCGAAGTGCGTATCGAGAGAACAAGAATCAGAATATCTTTCAAAGTCGTACTATTGCTTGCTATACAAGAGAACGA
>Ga0307515_10006188_pt1 | contig 24036 bp, 3 predicted proteins | sample 17_EM_MG_FD_194513 | JGI IMG/M metagenome (GOLD analysis project Ga0307515, IMG submission 194513) | Populus trichocarpa ectomycorrhiza microbial communities from riparian zone in the Pacific Northwest, United States - 17_EM | ecosystem: Host-associated > Plants > Roots > Unclassified | place... | reverse complement strand
GAATACGGCAGTATGCCGCACCTTAGTCGATACCATACGCTACACGTTGTAGTGCGCGGAATGCGCATTTGGCCGCCAAATGCTGCCAAATGCTGCAAAAATGCTGGTAAATTTTTTCCTGACGTATGCTTTTAAATCTAGTAGTCCTATGCTATATAGTTAGCATAACTCCACTACCTAGTAAATAGGAAGAACACTTTATAATAGCACTTATAGCTATTATACAATTATTAAAAATATTTATAACGTTATCCTTTAATACTATAGTATTATTTAGATATAATTTAACTTATATATATCTTTAATTAACGTCTTAATTATCTTCCACTAACCGCGTAATTAGTTTTTATAAGGAAGTAATAGCTAGATAACTTATACGCGTATTTCCTTCCTTCTAAATTGCGCTATCATAACGGAGTTATAACTATACGCTAAAAGGGTATTAAAAGGTAAAGTATAAAGATACCGTACTTATTAAGCTAAATCCTTTTCCTTAATACCTTACTTCCTATTATCAACCTTTATCTAATTTAGACGTATTTTTAATATATTATTAAGATTTTCTTATTTTCTATTATTATTTTTAATATACCTCTTTATTCTCCTACTAACTGCTTTTTTAAGCCAATTCCTTAGCGTATCTTAGCCCTACTATTATATATAAAACCCTAACCTCCGCTAACCTATAGCTAGTGCTAGTCTTGCCTAAATAATTTTGTCTATACGTCTATAAAAGACTAGAAATCTAATAATAGGAGTTTAAAGGCTTATAATAAGACCTACTATATAAGATCTAATACTTTTAGTCCTTATAATTAATATATGCGTACTAAGAGTAGTAGTTATATTAAAGTAAGCTTTTTTATTATTGATAGATTTCTATTACTAACTTTAAGCTTTAATAGCCAAAGCCTAAGTAGCAACGATTCTTTAATATCCTTAACTACTATATTGCCCAGGCTTTTTCTTATCTTAGCACTAATACTAAATATCTAGGTTAAATTTAAGACTACGCTATAGCTATTAATATAGCCTATAATTCCTAGCAAGCTAGCTAATAACGCCTAATAAGGGAGTAAGCTTAGTATATTAAGGATAAAGTAAGGGATAGGGGCAATAAAAGAAGGTTGCTATATACTATAGAAAGGAGTTTATATATACGTATTAAGTTTTAAAAGAGCGTAATATAATATATTATTAGGTTACCCTTTAAGTGCCTAGCGGATAGGTAATTAATAGTTACTATAGTAAAGTCTTCGTAGTTCTAGACTATACCAGCTAACTAGTATCTCTATTTATTTTAGGCTTAAGTATATCTTTATTAACTATAAGCTAACGCCCTAAGAGCTTTATTAGTACTAGTTTAGACCTAATATTAGTATTAAGCGTTTAAGAATCTCTTCTCCTATTATACCTTATTGTCCTACCCCTATTTTTATACCTACTTATATACTTATAAAGGGATCTTATTCCTATTAGCTATCTCTTAAAGGGTTAATAAACCCTAATCCTAAGAACAAGGATAAGGTATAGTAGCTTTTTAAATTAGGTATCTAGGATTTGTTTTTATATATAGTAGTAATTAAGGACCTTAATTCGGTACTTAGGAAAGGTTTAAAAGGCTTTTAAAAAGGGCTCAGGAATCCTAAGAATAATATTTCTAATATCAATTAATAAATAGCAATATAATTCTAGCAGAATGCCCTATTAATTCTATACTATATACGTAAAAAGACTAAAGACCTATTCTACCTTAGCTATAGCCTTAATCCTTATAGTTTCTAAAGCCTATTGGTTCTATCCAATTTAACCCATTTTTTACTTTTTAGAGCCTTTTACGGCCTACCATAAGCTTTCTTTATAGGTTATAATAACACTATAGTATTAAAGCGCTTTCTATAATTTATAGATAATAGACCTTAATTCTAATATTCTTTTAGAATATCTTCGCAATTATTAAGATAATCCCCTACTTTCTATATAGAGTCTTTAGTAGGTTAGCCTAGCTATTTAACTTTATATTAAAGCTTATTCTTAATAAACTTATAGTATAGTATAGCTTTAACCTTATACCTCTCGCCCACTACTTTAAAGTATTTAATTAGACTTAGACAGAAGTTCTTTCCCGGTAATAGTCTATACTATAGCTCTAGTAGGTTTATATAAAATACTAAATATATATAGGCTATAGATAGGGATAGCTAAAGACGGTAGGATAGCCTATTAATTTATTTCTTAGTCTAGAAAGGACCTAGGTATCTTACGTTAAGTTTTTTTAATAGTTAATAAGTTTTAATATTTATTAAACGTAATAGAACCTTAACGCCTACTCTAAAATACTTATTTTAGTATTTATAGTTATATTAAAGTCTCTACTACTCTTAGGCATTTTATAGGCTTTACCTCGTATACTTTTATTACTCCTATTTTTAAAGGTACCCGTATACTCTTTAATAGATATCCTTAGACTTTATAGTAGGATCCTATAATTAATTATATAGCCTTAGCTAGTAATTGCTAGGTATACTATTATACCTAAATAATTAGGCGCTATTGGTGGTCTGGGTTAGTATATACTTATATAATAAGTATTACTTTAAGTTATAGGGATACTCCGCGTATGGAAGTAATTTATACTAATTATCTTACTAAAATGGTGGTGTGATTTGGCCCCCTAGATTTAACATCTAGATTAGGCGTAGCTTTGGGAGAGCCTAGGCCTTCTATAGTTATATAGGTCGGTCTAAAGCCCTAGAAGTCTTTAATGGCTTAGGCGATATCAATAGACACACAATTTTCCTTTAATACACTCTTTTCTTTCTCTTCTTACTGCTTAATTCTGACTAATTGTGACCGCTTGATAGACTAACAGACTAACAGCTTAATAGCACTGTTAACTTTCTATCTAAGAGATACCGTACCCTCCTATATATTTTATGGCATTCCATATAGGGATAACGGCAAGCTCTTTAGACTAGAAGTCTGGTGTTCTATATATAGGAGATGTATAGGAACGATTTAGAACTGCGATAAAATGACTAAGATAAAGAAGCATGGGTATATTAGCGACTAGTGCGTAGCTACCGCTATAAAGAATGAACCGATAACACTTACCGAGCTCTCTATGCGGGAATAGTGGTTAGTAAGTAGTAATGAGAAGGCGAGTATGTAGTATATTAAGACGAAGGATAAAAGGAAGGACTATGGTACACTAGGAACAGTAGAGAAAAGTCTTTTATATTTTATTTACTATATTTACAATAGTTTATACTATTATTCTCGTATTTATTAGAGCTATCTTTAAATTTATAATAATGGCGATAGTACCAGTAAAGGGATTGTTAGGAATATTAGGCCTATTCTACAATGACGGTAAGGGTGCTAGAAAGGGAGAGGAACGTAAGTAGCCTGTTAAACCGCGAAGCTCTCCTAAACTAGGGCATGCGATACTAACCCTAACTCCTATAATATTAGGGACTAATAACCCTTAATAGACAAAGAATAAGGGTTACGAGGTCTACCTACCTGTTTCTAGAGAAACTATAGGTCTGCTACCTTTTACGAAACTACTAATGGAATAAGATAAGGTGTATGTTATGGCCTAGCCTATACCGGCTCTAGGAACCCCTAAGACCCCTTACTTTATGGGATAAAACGTGTTATAATTTATTAAATAGTATAAGCGGCTATATATCCGGCACTATATTACGGATAATAAGAAGTATTAAGGACTTCTGGAGTATTATAACTATTAGATAGGGATATAGATTCGAAATCTACCTAAGTTTACTATTAGTAACTAGATGGAACTTATAAAAAAGCTTAGGACAAACTACTAAGAAAGTAACTACTTTTAATAAGTTAAAACGGTAGAATTCTTAGAAGCCTATATACTATAGTATAGGAATAATCTACCTAGCAGTATACACGAATACTATAGGTAGTTTACGTTAATCTTCTAAAAGGTTATTAAGGCTAGTAATTTAGAAAACCGCGAATAAGGGTACTGGTTCGTAAGAGGACTTCTATTTAAATACTAAAGATATACAATAACTAAAATAGCAGCCGACCCTAATAGGTAAGAGTCTTTTAACTTCTACCTGCTAAGGAGAGCTATAGAAGATAGGCTTAATTTATATAAAGGCGTTAATTAGTTATTAATAATAAATCCTAAGGAATAAGGCCTTTATTAGCTAGTTAGACAATTCCGTAATTAGTAACTAGCTATAATAAACTAAAGAGATACTGCCCTTTAACTATCTATAGTCTCTTAGCTAAGCGAGTTAGCAAATATCCGTTAAATGACTTAGGAAATAGACCCTAAACTAGAGAAACTCACTCATTAACTCCGGAAGCTTAATCTTATAATAGTTAAATTGGCAGGCGTTATATTTTTAATGCCGTTTTTAGATAGGATTTACTAAGATCTAATATAGTATATATAGCTCTTAAATAGGGCGTTAATGCGTTAAGAATAAATAGACCCGCGACTAGTATTAGGTAATAACAGACCGCAGCCGCCCTATAAGGGAGCGCTATAAGAACAATATAAGCTGGGCTTAGGAAGGTATAGAGGGCTAGGAAACTTTAGCGTATACTAAATATAGGATTAAACGTATTATAGATGCGGGGGTGCCCACCGTTTTATTAATTAATGTTTATAGCTCTAAGAGTTAGTTTGTTATAGTTTCCTATATATAAATAAAAATAACTAAATATGCGCTGGAATATATAAGCGCCTAGGAAATATAATTCCGTATTTACTAAGTGATAATTAGATTTAGTTCCTTAAAGACTGGCTAAGGTAGAACGCAAATATTAATTCTAATATGCTAGATATAGGTATTTAACTAAAGGCAGCTTCTATAGAGCTTATAGAGGGTAGTAATACTAAAAGCGAAGAGGAACTTAGTAAGTCCTAAGAAGATATATACTAAGTAGAGTTAATATATATTAATTTGGTAGGGGCCGCAACCTATTTATAGCCTACGCCATAGGTATATAATCTTAGGAGACCGTAAGGGGAAGTAAGAGTAATAAAATAGCCTCTAAAACTATCTGGTCCGCAACTAGTAATAGTTTAAAATATATAACTAGGAGGATATATCTAAATTGCACTACGGCCCTAGCAGTAAGCTCCTCTACCGTTAAGCAGTGATGGGGTTAATAGAATAAATTATACTAAATAGCTAAGACAAATGGAGCAAATGGAGGATATAACGATAATAGTTAAAGCATTACAACTAAAACTAGTTAGAATAATGGATATACTAAAAGAAAACATTCCGAGCCTAATAGTAATAGTGGACAAGATCTTATTAAAAACTATTAAAGTTACTATTAGTAACTGCCTTATGTATATGCCTAAAGTTATAAAGCTATTATTTAAGCCTCTTTTATTACCCCTTATGGAGCCTTACTAATAGAAGTAAGAAGACGTTAAAGTATCCGTGTTATTAGCATACCTAACGTTTTATACTAATTAAGCCGGCTTAATAACTGCTAAAGTGGACTAGGTTAAACGAGAAGTAGGATTTATCTAGTTTTAAAGGCGGTGCCTAAAGGTAGAAGCGTAGATAGGAGACGGAAGGGCTAAATACTTAATTAACTATAGAGCTAAGCTTAACCTTATTAAGGAAAGCGTAGCCCTATAACATGGCCTGCTAATATTAAGTCTACCTTTATAGTTATAAGGCGCGTATTTAACGTTTATAAATAGAACCTAGTCTAAGTTTATTAGGCTAGTATATACGGTCCCTATAGTAATAGGTGATGTCTTAATATCTATAACGTTTATTACTGTAGGAGAAATGTTATATAAGGTAATACTTAGTAAGCTATAGTTAGTAAGGGCTAGACTGGTAATAAAATGAACCGCAATAGGTTAGGTATCTTATATTATTTAATTAAAAGATAGTAGAGTTAAGACGAGATTCTTAACGTCTTATAAGGATGCGATATTATTTAAACTAGATAAAGGTATTAGTATAGAAAATAGTTTAGGAAATATATAGCCAGTGTGACCGCTAGAATTGTATCTAGGGTTACTTATAATCCAGTATATTAGAATAAGAAGGATATTAAGAATAAAGAGGAGGAAAATAAGGTGCGGCTCTAATACGGATATATACTGTTTTGGATATCCGCTAGATAGAGCTATTAGTAAAGAGAGGAGTATAATATTGGATAAAGAGAGCTTAATAGTAAAATATTAAAGGAAGTCTTAAAGAAACGCTTAAGAAGGGATTGGAAGCTAGTATTTAAAGTAAAAGCCAAGTCCCTTATATATTGGATGTCGAAGACAATAAATCTATTTATAATATAAATAGAAAGCTATTAAATTAAGGCCTAACTAAACACTATAAATATAGCAACTATATATAAATAGAAGGCAGATAAAGTCCACCTAGTTAATTTATTAGCACTAGATGGGATAGTTATAGGAGGTATAGTAGAATGGCGAGAGGTGGGCTTACGTTAATAGAAGGCGTTTATCTAAAAATTGCCTTTTAGTCCATATAATTATTTTCTTAAGCCGCGATATACTAAGCTGGCCTATAGGGCGCGACTAAAGCTAAAACGATTAGAGCGTATAATTGTAGGAGATATTTAGCTAAGAGAAAGGGAGATCTTTAAGGCCATACTATTTAACTAAGAAGAGGCTCTAGTATAGGAGTTCTTTAAGATGGGTTGTGTTAGTAGGGTTGTGTTAGTAGGGACGTAACTCTACTACTAAAGATTAAGACCGTGCCGAATAAAGCATAGTAGGTACTAAGCTTTTCTATACTAAGGGCCCTATAAGGAGAAGTAATAAATATATTATAAAAGCGACTAGCTTAAGGGACTCTAAAATATTATAAAAGCCTATATAGGAACTTATGGTTTCTTATAGGTAAGAAGGAATATAAGAAGTATCGACTAATTAATATAGCAATAAATATTAACTAAGTGACTATTAAGGATATAAATCTGCCGTTATATGCTAACGAATTTTCTAAGGAATTTATAGGGTGTAAGGTTATATCTTTAGTGGACTTCTTTTCTAGCTATAACTAATTATAGCTAGATATAGAAAGCTAAAACCTAATGGCTTTTATAATATCTTTGGGACTTTTATAATAAATAATAGTACCTATAGAAGGTATAAATTCTGTAGCTTAGTTTATGCAGACAATTACTAAGATCTTAGAACGATATATCCTATACTATACCCTACCATTTCTGAATAATATTATAGTAAAAGGCCTATAGATAGTGTATAATAGGGAGGAGAGCTTTCTAGGTGTGCGTAGATATATTCTGGAATATATTATATAGTTAAACGGAGTACTTACAGATTTAGAATAAGCTAGGTGTACGATTTTAGGCGCAAAGTCTTATTTCTACAAAGATAAGATTATAGTGGTTGGCTACCGCTATAATAGAAAAGGATAATATTTAGAAGAGTTAAAGGTTATAAAGATTATTTGTTAAAAAGACTATAAAGATGTTATATCGGCCTAAGCGTTCTTAGGAGTTGTTATATATTACTAAATATAGGTAAAAGACTTCGCAATTAAGGTAGAGCTAATCTTCTGACTGCCATAAGTAAATATTCTATTTATATAGGGCGTAGAATAAATAGCCGCTATAAAGACTCTAAAGTATATAGTTACTACTACACCTATATTAGTTTAGCTAGATTATAGTAAAGGGGCTAGGCTAATTATTCTTGCCGTTAACGGATATAGGAATAGATGGGGGTGCAGCCTTATATAACTAGATGTGTAAGGTTATTATTACCTATATTAATATAAAAGCAGTATCTAGTCTTAGGTAGAGTAAAAATATAACTTAGAGAAGCTTAAATATTAGGTATTGCTATATGCGTTAAAGAAGTGTTGCGTATACCTATATAGCGTTTACTTTATAGTAGAGATGGACATAAATACCCTAGTTATATAACTAAATTATACTGCTACTAATTTACCCAGAGCCTTAATAATAAGATAGCTAGCATAGATCTAGCTATAGGACTTTAATGTTAGATATATACCGGGGAAGAATAGCCTAGCTAATAAACTTTCGTAATAGCTACCTAATAGTAAATAACCTAATAAGCCGACTAAGGATATTAAAGAGTTTATTAATTGTAAATTAAGTGCCTTAGAATATATAGCTGCCCCTCTTAAAATAGAAGCGGGTTTGCTATTAGAAGACTTATATTTAGAGGAATCTTAGAAAATTATAGAGTAGCTAGTAACCTTATAACGTCCAGAAGAAATAAATACTAAAGAGTTTAAAAAGTTTAAATAATATACACTAAAGTTCCTAGTGCGTAATTAATAGCTCTTTCGCTAATAGTTAAAAAAATATACTAATATAAAGAGTACTTAATAATAAGGACGCTTAGTAGGAGATTATTAAAAGCCTTTATAATTAAATTGGATATTATAAGTAAGAGGGAACGTATTGTTAGGTAAAACCTAAGTAGATAGTTATATAGCCGCAAGGTACGGGCGACCCTGGGGTAACCTAGGGGTGACTTGCCCGTGAGGCACGTGCTCTATACATGCCTAGGGAAAACCCTTCCTACCTTATACACAGACTTCTCCTTTTCCCTTAAGGATTCGTCTCTGTCTATACAATATACCTATTATTCTATTATTAGACTCCCTATTTATATCCTTACCTTATATTTAAATCCTTACCAATCCCCTTAGGAGGATAGCCGGTTTAATTTTTCTACAATGCCTCCGAAAAGAAAACCGACGCCTACACCTAACGGTAATACGCTGGCGATGTGACTGTAGAACGCCTTAGGATCTAGTGTAGACGAAACGGTAGAAGCACACTAGTAGCATCTAAGCTATTTTCCAAATCTTAAAACGATTAGATATCTACGAACGCTAAAGACTAGTTCGACTTATACACCTAGGCTTAATAGGAGCTTAGTAAGGTTACTAGCGTCCTACCTAATACCGCTGATATAAAGGAGCTAGATAAGCTAGCTAAGAAAATAGCCAACTTATGGAGTATTATTAATTTAATAAAGCCCTTCCGTTGCCTCTTTAGTAAAGAGTATAAGTTACGTAGCGAATGCATACGCCGAACAAATCTCAACGCCCTAGTTAAGAAGTCACTACCCAATATTAGCGGTACTACTTAACAGTATTTCGACTGGTGGATTGCCGCAGTTAAGAACCGATTTAAGGTTAATAACGCTAACTACGACTATAAGCAACGCATGCGCTGGGCCATTGAAGGTCTTATAAAAGAGAAGACAATCGCCTAATTAGTGCATCGCTGGTTAGGTACTAAGGATAAGGGTCCTTTACTATGGGATAAGTTTAAGACTATAGTCTAAGACCAGATTAGGAACCCTATAGTAAGACGCTTTAATAACGTTATAATGTACTATACGGCTGTTATAAAGGAGAACTAAAGGTTCGACGTCTTTCTAGCCTATATATATAGCCTAAAGGACCTCTTTTTATATACCCCTTTTGTTAATCCTAAATAATAGGTAGACTTTTAGTTCTTATATCTTCCAGCCCACCTATAAGCAGAGCTCTTCCGCTAGAACTTCGCCTAACGGGTAAGAACCGCTAAAGACCTCTTTAATAAAATCCGCCGTGTAGAGTAATTGCTTGATACTACAAAGCTCGCAGAAGATTGTATAAGTAGTAGTGGCAAATTATTATATACGAAGCGCGGTCGCAGTATAGGTTCCGTAGAGTTAGGCTTAGGGAACAGAACCTAAAAAGGGTAACGCTTTTCTAAGTAAACTCCCGGGGAGATTACCTAAAAGCCAAATAGCTTAGGGGACCCCCTGGATGCCGGTGCTACGTAGGCGAGTTAAAGGACCGTAGGCGGCCACTATAAGGAACACTAGAAGTAGGCTAAAGAGAAGTTAGCTCGGGCTTCGGAAAACCTAAAGCCCTAGTAGCGTATCTCTCTTAACTGCAACTAGGGCCTAATATAGAGGGAGAGAAGAAACGTATTGTGGTATATGTTGCGATAAATACGCCCTAGGGCGAAGTCTGCCTACGTGCTTTATATAATAATAGGTGCCAAATTAACCTTATTAATTAAGATGTCGTCTATAGGTTTAACCTGCCTATACGCTACGCGCTATATTTATATAAACCTATTACACGTTTCCTTAATAGCAACTAGATAATAATTTGGGATGCTTATAATCTAACGGTTACCACTAGCGACTCCTAGAGTACCTCTCGTACTATTAGCCTATAGACCTTTTAGGGCGGCTTATTTAATAGTTATAATATAGTTCTTAGATAGGATTGGCTCGCGGAAGCAGATCTATTAATTAGCTTCTATTCTAGACAGTTTATTTAGGGTACTTTAGACCCCAGATGCCTCTAGATAGTCACCCTTAACGCTCTTCTAGCAGACATTAAGGCTAGCAAAATAATCTATTTGCTATAGCCAGAAGACTCCTTCTTTACGCCGGTTATAAATATAATAAAGAACCTATTATTACTAGCAGCAAGTACCCGTGCGGACCTTCCAGACGTAAAGATACCGGTTGTAAATATAGTAGAGGACCTGCTGTTACTAGCAGCGAGTACCTATAGAGACCCTCCGGTACCGGCGCAGATCATCTATATATAAGGGGGAGGTGATCAAAACCCCAAAACTATTAAGTATACTACAGTAGAGCTGTATGCACTCTCTATGCGAGCACACCTATAAAACGCATATTAGCCGCACCCTTCTCTTTACTAGCTCCTAGAAGCACACTACTATATAATAGTCGCTTTAACCTCCGTGGCCCCTAGCCTACCAGATATATATAAGGAGGAAATTAATGTCTTCTTTAATAAGCTAGTAAGTATACTACCGTAGAACTCTAAGTACGACTATGCAATTAACTTAGAAGAAGGCAAGACGCCACCATAAATGCCTCTCTATAACCTCTTATAGAAAGAGTTGCAGATCTTACGGGAGTACCTAGATAGCGCTCTTAAGAAGGGCTAAATTAGGCCCAGTAAGTTACCTACTAGAGCGCCTATCCTCTTTATGCCGAAAGCAGACGGTATAATGCGGCTATGCGTTAACTATAGACGCCTAAATAAGATTACGATCAAAAATTAGTACCCCCTACCGCTGGTTGGCGAACTCTTTAATAGGCTTAGTTATACAAAGATATTTACAAAGCTAGATCTTCGTAATGCGTACTATAGGATTTGTATTAAAAAGGGAGACGAATAGAAGACCGTATTTATAATACGCTACGGTTACTTTAAGTACCTAGTAATGCCCTTTAATCTTACTAACGCCCCTACAATATTCTAGAGCTACATTTATAAAGCTCTAGGAACCCTAGTGGATACCATTTATATAGTTTACCTAGATAATATTCTTATCTACTTAAATAATAAGGATAAGCACGTTAAGCACGTTAAGTAAGTACTACGATAGCTTTGTGCTTGGGGCCTATACGCCAAACTATTAAAATATATCTTTTATACTAAGAACGTTAAGTTCCTAGGCTTTATTATTACCCCTAGGGGTATTATAATGGACCCTAACCGCGTAAAAGCTATTAAGGAATAGCCTAAGCCTAAGTCCTATAGGGATATCCAGGTCTTCCTTAGCTTTGCTAACTTCTATAGGCGATTTATTTAGAACTACTCGGATACCGTATACCCCCTATACGCATATCTTATATAGGTATATCGCGACCTAACGTTAGATAGGGAGAAGAAGAAGAAGCGCAAGTCAAAAGGGCCTACTAAATGGTATTAACCCTGGTCCTGGCCTAATAACGCGCAGTAGGCGTTTTGTAAGCTACGCGCTACGTTTATATAGGCTCCTCTACTTCGCCACTTTGACCCTAATCTACCCCTAATAGTAATTACTAACGCTTCCAATTATGCCTATAGCGGTATACTTCTACAGCCTTTAGGGTAGGAAGATTAACTCTACTAGCACCCAATCGCTTATTATAGTTAGAAGCTTACTAGCCTAAAAGTATGGTATAATACGTATAACAAAGAACTACTCGCTATAGTGCAATGCTTTAAGACGTGGCGCTATTACCTTAAATACGCCGCGCATGTAATGCGCGTGCTCTGCGATTATAACAATCTTAGGTACTTTATAACTACTAAAAGCTTATCTACTTACTAGGCCTGGTACGCTAAGGAACTAGCTAAGTTTAATTTTAAGATTAAATATAAGCTAGGTAAGATAAATCCTACTAATGCACTATCCCAGCGCCCGGATTATGCTAAAGGCTTTAAAGATAGTAGTAAGAGGATAATCCTTAATACTATACTGCCTATATTACAGTAAAAGTTGCGGGTTATAGGCCTTATAGGCGGCCCTAGTACTACTATACTAAACTAGTAAGTAGTATACGTGTAGTATATAAGCGACCCTTATAAACTTAGCGCCAGCGGACTAGAGCGTCCTACTATTTTCTTTAAGACTACTCTAACTAACCTAATGGCGCTTAACCCTAGGGAAGACCCCTTAGCCTAGGCTATAGTCCCCTATAATGACCTAGCGAGTTACCTGCGTATTATATATTACTTCGCTAGCACTAACTTTACGCAGAGTCTCGTGCTATGGTAAGAAGTAGTAGTAGCTGCTTTAGCCGAAACGGCGTTTACGGAATAACCCCCTAAGTTATTAGTTAATTTTATTTATAGAGTATAAAAAAGGGACGCCTTTATACGCTTTATATATAATTAGTTAACCTAGGAACGAGTTCTTACCGGTAATAAGAACTACACCCTTAATAATTAAGGACTCTTAAGGTAAAACAATAAGGTCTAGGTGCCGAATTGTATACTACTGTGATAGGAAATCCTTAAGCGGAATCATGACGATCCTATAGGCGGCCACTATGGTTTTAACTATACCTTTAAGGTAATCGCGCGAAAGTACGCTTAGAACGGCCTTACTTAGGACCTTTGCAAATACCTAGATAATTATAATGCCTACTAACGCTCTAAATCGCGCCGCTATAAACCCTATAGTAAGCTGCAGCCTCTCTAGGCCCCCACCTAAGCCTAGCGGCATTATTTACTTAACTTTATTACGGATCTCCTAGAGTCTAAGACTCCTAATAGCGTAGAGTATAACTCCGTTCTTATCCTTATAGACCGTTTTATAAAGCTAGTACGCTATTATTTAGTACGTAAGATAATTAATACTATATAACTCGCAGAACTCTTATTTAGAGTCTTTGTGTAAATAGGGCCTCTAGACAATATCGTCTCTAATAAGGGTAGTGTATTTATAAGCGAGTACTAAAGCACTATGTGCTACCATCTCCGCGTTTAACGTAAACTTAGCACTGCATTTTACCCGTAGATAGATAGTTAGACAGAGTGTTAGAACTAGGAGCTTAAGGTATACCTGCGCATATTTACAAACTAGGAACAGTCTAATTAGGCCTCCCTACTTAAAGAAGTAGCCTTTGCCTATAACTCTAAGGTCTATACCATAACAAAGCGTTCCCCTATTAAGCTCGCCTATAGCTAGCTACTAAACGTTCCGGATAGAGTCCTAGACAGCGTCTAAGACGCCTAGTAAGGTGGGGAGGGGTCTAAGTTAATAAATGTTAAACTTGTAGAGACGTATCTATAACGCCTGCGCCTTACACATAAGGTAGCGACGGCATCGATAATACACGCCTAACAGCTTTAGGTAAAATACTATAATCGTTACCACCTGGCTAAGCATTTCGCCGTTAGTAAACGAGTCCTACTCTCCTCTAAAAACATCCACACAAAACGTCCCTATAAAAAGCTTAACTATAAGTTTATAGGACCGTTTTAGATCCTAGAGCGTATAGGGCAGTAAGCATATAAGCTAGAGCTCCTACCTACTATAGTACGGCTCTACCTAGTCTTTTATATCTCCTTACTAGAGCCTTACAGGTTACGCCCTAGGTTTTAACCCCTAGTAGTAGAAGAGCTTAAGGAAGGTAACTAGGAAGTAGAAGTAATTATCGCCTACTAGGATCGTGCTAGACAACCATAGTACCTTATTAAATGGCTAGGATGGCTAAATAAGTATAATAAATAGAAATATAAGATAGAACTTAAGAATTATTAATAACTGCTAAATAAGTACCGCAAGTGGGATACCCTAGCCTTATAGCTGAAGCGCAGGCGAAAAGTAAGCGCCGCTGTTAAAATATAACCTGCATCAAAGCGGAACAGAGGACGTCTAAAGGGATTAAAGAATAAGTAATAATTGCTATAACTCACAGGCGAGGCCACGGCGTATACCGGCAACGAAGCTTAATTTAGAAAGCACCCTTCCTAAACCTAGTCCATTACTCTATACTAGCTAAGCAGATTATTTATATATTAGAGAATAGGCCTGTTTATAACCAGGGTTTATTTAACTAAGGTCCACAACCTACTGGTGACCCGCTAGCGGTAACCTATACTAATAACTTATACTATTCTACGTATATGCTACGCAGATAACGTATAAGGCTAAAATATAGGTTAGCGGCGGGTTTAATAGGCATATAGCCTTACCGTTCTAATCTGGCTGTATATAAATAACCTATAACCTACCCGTAAAGTATATACGGCGCTACGCCGGTATAGCGTAAGGCTAAAGCAGGGTTAGCGGCGGATTTAATAGGCATATAGCTTTACCGTCTATAAATCTGGCTGCATATAAATAACCTATAACCTACCTGCGAGGTACTAGCGACCTACCTATATAAGCAAGCTTTGGAATATTTCTAGTCTACCGAATTTAGGCGACGGTATTAAGCTCTACTGGCTCTACCTATTAAATAGACTAATTAGGATTTTCCATACCGGGTATACAAAATCGCTACTAGCTTAGTTAAATGCGGGGGAGTCTTAGCAAGGCAAATCTGACTAATTAGACAACTTTAACCGCCAGTTAAAGTTCCTTAACATCTTCGCGCCGCGTATATGTACTACCCGTCTCTCTATACGCAAAATTAAGACGCTTTTTCCCCTTTAAATTTTTTCCTTACTAAGGTTTTTTATGGGGTTTTATTAAGGCTTAAGCATATAAAGGATTGGGGACGACCCTTTTTAAAGAGGGGGGTATTATCAGGTAAAACCTAAGTAGATAGTTATATAGCCGTAAGGTACGGGCGACCCTGGGGCAACCTAGGGGTGACTCGCCCATAAGGTACGTGCTCTATACGTACCTAGGGAAAACCCTTTTTACCTCATATACAGACTCCTCCTTTTTCCTTAAGGATTCGTCTCTATCTATATAATATACCTATTATTCTATTATTAGACTCCCTATCCATATCCTCACCTTACATATATTAGAGGGTCTTAAATTAATATTAGTAGCTAGGGCTATAGGATTAGATATTATGGTATATTAGGTTATATCTATAATGCTAGGAGCAATAGCTAAAATAGAAAGAAGAAGTAATATACCTAATATAGGAGTCCACCTTATAGCAATAAGTAGTTATAGATATTACGTTTATGCCTCTAAGCCATCTTAGATTCCAGTACTTAGCTATTACTTAAAAATATATATCTAGATAGGTAGAAGCTTAGGCCCTTTAAAATAAAGATATAAAGAGTATAGCGAAGTTCCTTTATAAAGATATTATCTGCTAATAGGGGGTATTTAGACAGCTCTCTATAGATAGTAGAGGAGAGAATGCTAACGTTATCACTGCGCTCGCAGAGCTCTATAATATTAAGAGGGTTATAGCTTCCGCTTACTATACTTAGGCGCAAGGCTTTATAGAGCAAGGTTATAGACCTATAATAGACGCTTTGGCGAAGATAGATAGCTTATAGCTAGACAATCTTTATACTATTTTATAGATAGATAGAATAACTATTAAGCGGTTTACGGGAATAATACTAGTAAGAGTTATATATGGGTATAAGTATATCCTTTCCGTTAAACTCTATATACCTTCCTAGTAAATACTACCTTAGTAAACGGTCCGGACTACTATAGAGCTACTAGCACTTTATATAAAATAGTTTAACTAAAGAGACGCGGATATGCAAGAGGTTGTTACGCGTATAGGACGGCTAAGGGTAGCAAATAAGAAGTATTTTAATAATACCTATTACATTTACCAGGACGGATTTAAGGTTAGAGATATAGTTATACTTTATAACACGTAGCTTAAGTAAGATTATTCTAGCAGTTATAAGTTAAATCTAAAATAGCTAGGCCCGTTCTATATATGTAAGAGTTACCCTTATAAAGGATAGTACTTAATTAAGGATCTTAACGGCACGCCGTTTTGTAATTAAACTCTAGGGAATAGATTAAAGAAGTTTTATTAATAATAGATGTCTAAGGTCCGCTAGGAGGACTAGCTTAACTAGTTAGGTAAAACTATACTATAAGAAATAATAGTAAAGCTAGAACTTAAGGAAGATGCTATATAAAATTCACTAGTATTATAACACTATATAGTTTAAGAAGTGCGTGTTTTAGAAAAATCGTTTAATAGAACTAAGTATAAAACATTTAATTAGGGGACAGTTAGGTTTTAAGGTAGGGAAGAAAATATAAATAACAGCCGCGTAATCCGTCTGTTTATTTACCGTATTTCCTAAAGCTCTTTTAATTACGCTTTTTTATTTACTTTTTTAGTTATAGAAATCTAATACGTGTTAATAGTGAGGTAAGGGTAGAAGAATGTTTGCGTATAGCTATTTAGTATTATTTACTACAAAGATATTAGTTTTACTTACCGCCTTTACTAAGCTAATAGTGATTTTCTATACTGGGTATAAAAAATTATAATTGGTCTATTTAATAATTAGAGCTGGTAGAACTCCACACTACTACCTAAATTTAGTAGACTATTTAGATTAGGAAGCCCTATTTAAAACTTTACCTTTTCGCCCTTAATAAACCTTAAAGATAGCCGCGATTAGTTAAAGCATAAACAAAGCAAAATTAATAATAGTATACTTATTATGTCTTTATCTAGTAAACCGCTAGTACTATATAAAGGAGCTAAGTAATAGATTAGTGACGTCCTTATAAAGGTTAGAGACTTCGCGGTTAATTAGCGCCAGGTAGTGCTTATCTAAATCTATGACGAGATTTTACTCTTATAAAAAAACTACGCAGATACTGCTAGTATAGTAGTTAATTTTATTAACTATAATAATGGGCTATAGATATCTCTAGGAAAAGACACGTTTATATTAATCTTTAAGGATATCTCTAACGTTAGTAAAATAGCTAAAGATTAAAGAAACTGGTGTAATAAAGCTAGAGAGACCATCTGAAAGGCCTAGGGATAAGATATTTTTAACGGACTGCTTAAGTACGCAGTCTCCTATAACTTTCTCTCTGCCGTTTAAAAACTTACAGTTTACCTACTTCCTAAAGTTATAGTAAGAGTTAATAAGGCTTTAATTAAGAGGCTCAATTATCTAGGACATGGCATTAAGACTACCACTTAACTATAACCAGCCGATTTTGTGCTTGTGTTTATAAAGTTAGAAAGGGCAATATTAGACTAGGTAGTAAATAGGTATAGTTTAGGAAGATACTTAACTAGCTTTTATATTCTAAATAAGGACCTACTACTAAGAAATAGGAGACTAATTACCATAGGACTAGAGGTTACTAATATCGGAATTAGATAAGTAGGAGAGAGTTTAGCTCTTATACTGCGAATATATTTACGACATACTTCTAATATAATAAATCCCTTAGCTTTTTAGCCTTTAATACCTATTTAAGGAGGAGGCGTTAATATTATACTAAGCCCGTCCCAATAAGGATTACCTATATTAGTTAACTCGCCTTTATTATCTATAAATAAGAGTATTCTTATAGCTAGAATATCTATTAGCTTACCCCTACGGCTGCTAGTATCTTTATTAAAAAGGAATTTAAGAAGAGGGCTAACAATTACTTACCTAGAAGTAAGAGGGCTAAGAGTAAAATTAATATTTAATAAAAACGTTATTAAGCCGGGAGATAATATGGAGTATATTAAGGAGGCTATAGATACTATAGCGGTACTCTATACAAAATAAGGATATAACTATAAGGATAACGTGCCCGCTTATCTTAAGATGTCCCTAAACCGAACTACTAAGATTAAACTTACTAAGGTAATAAAGCTTCTACACAGTTGGTATAGGGCTGCTAGTTCTAATTTAGAGATATATAAGGTCTATTAGATATATACGTAAGCTATAAGAGGACGTATAGGTTTAGCAATAAAAGGTTTAAACTATACCGCTCTATATTATAGACTCCGTTTAATATATTACACTTATAACTACCTCGGCACTATAAGACTTCAAGTTAGATGCGGGATACTATTTTAGGTCTTCGTCGTGGCCTACCTAGCTTATATAGTATTTTAAGACCTTACGGTCCTTTTTAACCACTAGGATTTCTTTAACTTTCTATTCTTTATCCTCTATAATCTAGATTAGTAGTAGGGGGTGTTATATTGCCCAGGTAATGGATTATTTATAGCTTTTTATAGCCGGTTTAGGGAAAAGATAGGGTAGATCTTTATTAATTCTAGTAGCTTAACCTTAAAAAAGTATCCTACTTTCTAAAGAATCTTATATAGGCTAGTTATTTAATGGTCTAGCTTGCGGCTCGGCCTCTAGGTTTTCTAGTTCTTTATTAACACCTATACCTTATCTCCTACTTAGAAGTATACCTTATAACGATATTAATTATATTAAACTTCTTCTTCTCTCATACCTTTTTTATAATTGTTTAGGCGGTCTCTTAGGCTCCGTAAATTCTTTTAGTAAATGCCTAGGCCTCTTCACAACTAAGGCGTTTACAAGCCGTAGCGGGTTTAGTAGGCCTATTTTAATTAAAGGACGTTTAGGGTGCATACCCGTTAAGCAGTTTAAATAGCGGTATTCCTATACTATTATAGGGGAGTATAAGCTGCGCGTAGTCTATTATAGGTAGTAATTCCAACCAGTTATCCTAATAGTAGTTTATAAAGGGGCGTAGTTACTAATTAAGATACTAGTTTATAATCTCGGTTTAGCTATCCATCTAAGGGTAGAATATAGTAGAGAGTTTAATTTTAATCCTAAGGATACGGTAGAGTTTATTCTAGAAATCTAATATAAACTAGGGACTATAGTTAGAAATAATTAATTTAGGGGCACTATAGAATTAATAGATATTATTAATGTAAAGGCGGGCTATATCCTTTATAGTTGTGGTTTTAAAATAAGGGAGGGAGACGGATTGCTTATATAGTCGGTCGATTACTATAAAGGCCGTATTATAGCCGTGGGCGTCCTTTAGAAACGACTTAAAGTCTATTATAATATGTTGCTAAGGGCGTTCTAGAATAGGCAGTGGTTATAATTACCTAGGGGCTTAATCCCTAGGAGTATCTACGTGTTTATAGGCGTGGCAGTTTTTAATAAATCGTTCTATATTAAATAGAAGTCCTTACTAGTAGTAGTGGGGCGCTAGTAGTTGGTGGGTCTTATCTTAACTAGGGTATGCCGTAAAGACTTAATAGTGGGCTTTGCGGATTAGCTTTGTCCATAAGTTGTTAATATTTAGGACTATAAGCCGTTCTTAGTAGAGAAGTAGTCCTTCTTTTATTTTTAAATTAGGGTTACTTTTTATAGCTTAGTCGCGGAGGGCTTTTAGGGAGTTAGCTATACGGTTTATAGTTAGGATGCGGTTAACTAGCCCTATTAGTTTATCTAAGACTTCTCCTTCTAAGGGTGCTAACTTATTCCGTTTAGAGTCTAGTTCTTTAAAAATTTATAGGTTAAGCTATTTAGGGTAGAGGAGGGCGCGAGTCCGGTATTAGGTCTTTAGCTTATCCTAGGGTTCTATATCTTATTCCCTTTAGGTTAATATATTAGCTTTAGTGTTTTATTTACTAAAACGATATATAATTATAGAGAAGAATTAGAAGAGTATTTTAGCCTAGCGGGCTTATTATTTAGTAAGTTACTTTATAGTTATAAAATACTCTATAGCTTTATAATCCGTATATATTTTAATCCAAAAGTTAGTATCTTTAAGCTTTACGCTCTATTGGGATAATAATTGGATAATAGCTAGCATTTCTTTATTATATACTTTATAGTTACACTTAGCCGGGTCTATTGTTTTTAAGAAGAAGGCGATAGGGTACTATTCGCCGTCTAGATGTAACTGTGATAGGATTCCCACTATAACTTCGTTAGAAGCGTCCGTTTCTAGCATTAATTTAAGGTCTAAATTATAGTAGCGAAGGATTAGAGTAGAGATAAGCTAATCTTTTAACTCTCTAAAGGCTTTTATATAGTTATTATTAAAGATAAAAGGCGTATCTTTCTGGGTAAGTTGTGTAAGAGGCTTTGCTACTATTCTATAGTTATAAATAAACTAATAGTAGAAGTTATAAAAGCTAAGGAAGGACTAGATCTCTTTTATGGTATAAGGGGGTTTCTAATTATAGATTGCTTTAACCTTCTTTAAATTAACTTTAATTCCGTTTATAGTAATAATAAACCTAAGATACTTTATACGCTTTACACTAAATTTATATTTCTTAATATTAACTTATAAGCCTATATTCTATAGTCTCTTTAGAACCTTCTTAATATAAACCTAGTGCTTTAGTTTGTTGTCTAAGTATATAATAATGTTATCTAAGTATACTATATAGAATTTATTAAGGTAGTTAAATAGGACGTTATTTATATACCTTTAGTATGTAGTAGGCCCATTAATAAGTTTAAAAGGGAGGACTTTATATTTATAGGACCTATAATAGGTACGGAACGTTGTTAAGGCTTTAGAAGTAGGGTTTATTTAAATTTGGTAGAAAGCTTAACGGATATTAAGTTTAGTAAAGATCTTTACCCGGCTTAAACGTATAAGGGTCTTATTAATTAAGGGGAGAGGGTACTAATTCTTTTAGGTAATAGTGTTTAGCTTTTAATAGTTAATATAAAAGCGTATGCCTCCGTTAAGCTTTTTTATAAATAAAATAGGTAAAGTAAAAGGGGCTTAACTTAGCTTAATAAACCCTTTATTAAGGTTATTAATTAAATACTACTTTATTACTTTTAGCTTATCTATTAATTATTAGTAGAGGGGGCTAAAGCCTAGCAAGTTATTGGCTTCTAATTAAATCTTATAGTTGTATATCTGGTGAGGTAGTAGCGTATCTAAAGCCGTCTTTAAGAATGCGTCCTTATAATCTGTGTAGATAGTTCTTCGTTAGTCTCCATAGCTAGCTTTTCCTCCCTATTATTAATAATTTAATTAATCTTATATAGGCTTATTATAAAGACTTTATTGTCTTTCTAGTATATATTAAAGTAGAATGCTATAGCGCTAATTACGGTAATGTCTACCATAGGGAGGCTATATAATAATAAGGACGTACGCGACTTTAGGGACTTCTAGGGTATTAGCGCTATTATTACTTCTTTTAGCTCCTATTATATCTTTTAGAGGTTATCCCTTATATTTTATTGGTACGTTTTTTCTATACTGGTTAGATCTGCGCGATTTGGACATTATCTATATTACTATCTGTCCCGCTTCTGTATATAGAGTCTTTATTAACCGTAGCGCTTTAGGAAAGTATCTTTACTGGTATAAAAGAATTCCTTTTAACCTTATAACGGGTATCTTTTTAGGCAAAGGCTAGGTTACAATTGGTTATATCCTATTAATAGGTAGGGTTAGCCTTCGCGGCTAGTGTCCTGCAGTTAGTTCGGATTTCCCTAATAAAGAGGGTGATTTTAGTCTATTCTCTAGCTAGATAAACTATCTTTACCGTATATTTAACTAAATATTAAAGTAAGACATCTATTTTTGGTTAAGTATTATATTATAAGAACCTAGGTCTAGAATATAAAAGGAAATACTATATTAGCGTCGTCTATTAAGGGAGATATATAACTTTAGGATGTGGGTAACCGGCTTACCGGCTTAATTATTTTAGCCTTTTACTTAAATAGGCTTCTCTAGTTGGGTAGCTTTTATATTTAGAAACTTGGCAACGTTAATCGCATAGGTAGTATTTATAAAGGTAAAGCTATTTGCTTTAGTATTAATAAGGGCAGTTAAGTTAACTTTATATCCATTTTAAGATACTATATATAGAACTATAAAGCGTTTTCTACCCATTAACTAACTTAAATTAATCTCTTTAAGATTAATAGGATACCTTAGGGGGAAATCTTTTTCTAGGGTTCTTCTTTTCCCGACTTATTAGACGTTTCTTTATCCTCTATTTTCTTAATATCGCCTATATCCTTGAGCTCTAGGTAAGACAAGGTAAAGTAATCCTCCTTATTATAGTTATAGTATATAGCTAAGGTAGGGTCGATTAGGGTATTATAATAAGTACTAGTTAGGGGTATAGTATATAGCTAGTTGGGTAAAGCTCGCCGGTGTATAGATATAACCGCTTTTGGTATAAAAGCAGTTGTGGCTTATCTTTCTACTCTAGCTCCTATAGGTATAGCTAATAAGTTTTAATTATTCTAGGGTTTCTTCTACTGATTAGGGTAGGCGTTAATTCGCTTTAGTTCTAAATCTAATAATAGGTAATAAGTTACGAGTCTATTATACATTAGAAGGTTATCTAAGGTTATAGCAATCTTCTTTTATAGCTGGATTATTAGCTTATTATATAGGTCTAATTAATAGTTCTTAAGGGGAACCTAGCCCTCTCCTATAAGGTATAGGAATTAAATCTAAAATTTAGCAAAGGGTTAGTTTTGTTTTATTATTAGGCGATTATAGTTATACTAGGCGTCCCGTACTTTGTTTAGGTTAACGTAAATAGCTACTAGGTGCCGTATTATCTCGTTAATAGATATAAATTAGATAGGGGAATTGTTTTTAAACTTGGCTTAAAAGTGCCGTTAGGTGTCCCTAGTGGTTCGACTAAAGAGGTAGAGTATTTTAGCTTTGTCTAAAAGGAAATAATTGTGGTTAACGCGGAGCTTTCCTTATACTTAAATTCTCTAATTTTTAAAGATAGGGTCTATCCCGTTAAATAGTAGTTAGGGGTTAAAAAGCTTAACGGACTTTAATCACTTCGTTATTGTATCCGTACTCCGTAATATATTATATTCGGTAGAGTAAATAGGTTAGCTGGGCTTTAAAAAGGGGGAGCTAGGCTATTTTATAAGGCCGCGAGGCTTTCTAGGATCTTTTATAGGGTCTCTTATATATTTTTTGCCTTAAAACGATTGGCTTTTTAGCTGGCTATAAGGGCACGGATATGCTCGCGTACGTCTATAATATTATTATTATCTTTAATTTCTGATCCTAATTGGATCTTAGGTTCCTCTTAGGTAGAGGCAGCTCTCTTAGATGAGCTAGCTTTAGGTGCTATTATGGCTTTTTAGGGTTTATTAGTATTATACGCTTTGGTTTTAATTCTAGGGGTATAGGTCTAGTCCTATCTAGCTTATAAAGTAGGATATTATTAAGGCCTCCCTAGGTAATATAGAGTAACTTTAGTATCTAAGTATAACGCGTTAACACGTCGTTACAGATAAGGGTTTTCTTTTAGGGTAAGATATTATTAAGGCCTTTCTAGGTAATAGAGGGAGAGCTTAATATAATATAATGGCTTATATAAATGCGTCTAAACTAAAGATTGTGGATTGCTATTTAATAAAGATACTAAGCTAAGGAGAAGGAAAGGGGGTCGCGAGGGCTGGTGTTAATAAATAGGTAGCGTAAGCCGCTAAGGCGCTAATAGTAGACGAGCTAATAGTAGGCGAGCTAATAGTAGGCGAGCTAATAGTAAGAAATAGTACTAGATAGTATGCGATAGTACTAGATAGTATGCGATAATATAATAGGTGGCAGAATATAGTAGAACTTAGTAGGTAACGCGCTCTACCACTATTATAAGATTAATAAGAGAGAAAAATCCTTAAGAAGGTAAGACCTCTAGAATTGTAAAGACTATATACTATAGGTATATGTCTTTAGTATATAACCGGCAACTATCTAATAGGCGCCTAAGGGTTGTCCTAAGGGTAACCTAAGGTAACTGCAATAATATCCCTTATATTACCCCCCCCCCCCTTCTTA
>Ga0307515_10006187_pt1 | contig 24036 bp, 11 predicted proteins | sample 17_EM_MG_FD_194513 | JGI IMG/M metagenome (GOLD analysis project Ga0307515, IMG submission 194513) | Populus trichocarpa ectomycorrhiza microbial communities from riparian zone in the Pacific Northwest, United States - 17_EM | ecosystem: Host-associated > Plants > Roots > Unclassified | place... | reverse complement strand
GAATAAAAATAATGTAAATTTATTGGTTTATTCACTGACGCCAGAGTCAGGAATAAAAATACCGGTTTAAATTTATATTATTTTTATTCGGTGTATTTTATTTTATTTAGCTAGAAAAATAAAAAAAATATGTGCATGCTTAAAAATCAATTTATTTTTTCACTGGTGCTAGAGTAGGGAATAAAAAATATTGATCTAATTTTTCGTAGTTACGAATTTTTACCAACGCCAGAGTTGGAATTATTCGAGCTCGAATATTCACTGGCGCCAGAGTCAGGAATATTATAAACAAATCATCATAGCATAAGCGAATAAATGTTTAGCAATTTAAGACAAAACCAGCAATGCAGTCTGCCTCAGGCAGAACGTTTAAGGGGTGATAATATCTTCCTTTTTACGTAACCAATCCCGAGCCATAGAATCTCTGTTGACCAGTTAGGGTTCCTAGTGACCATAATACTAGGTGGCGACTCCTCAAACAAGACATTTTCCCCCAAAAGAACAAGATGTCAGAAATCTGTTCTTTCCTTGTAATATTTTTCAGGGCCGCCGCGATGTCGGGTGCGACACCTGTGTTCCTAATGTTGTTAAAGTTCTTTTACAGGAATTCGAAGATGTCTTTCCAGAAGAGATTTCTAGTGGCTTGCCACCAATTAGGGAAATTGAACATCAAATCGACTTTGTTCCAGGAGCATCTATACCAAATAGGCCGGCATATAGGAGCAATCCTTAAGAGTCCAAGGAACTCCAACAACAGCAAGTGGAGGAGTTGATGTCGAAAGGATACATTCGTGAGAGCAAGAGTCCTTGTGCAGTTCTCATGCTTCTTGTCCCAAAAAAGACAAGACTTGGTGAATATATGTCGATTGCAGGGCTATCAATAACATCACTGTAAAGTATCGACATCATATTCCCAGATTAGATGATATGTTGGATGAATTGCATGGTTTTAAAATGTTTTCAAAAATTGATTTAAAAAGTGGTTATCATCAAATTAGGATGAAAGAAGGGGATGAATGGAAAACTGCTTTTAAAACTAAATATAGTTTGTATGAGTGGTTGGTTATGTCTTTTGGACTTACTAATGCACCCAGTACTTTTATGAGATTGATGAATCATATTTTGCGTGCTTTCATTAGTAAGTTTGTAGTTGTCTACTTTGATGATATTTTGATTTATAGTAAAGAGTTTGATGAGTATATGGATCATTTTAGACAAGTTCTTGATGTGCTTAAAAAAGAGTCCTTATATGCTAATTTGAAAAGGTGTGACTTTTGTATGGATATAATTATTTTTCTTAGATATGTTGTTAGTGCAAAAGGTATAGAGATAGATGAGGCTAAGGTTAAGGCTATTCAAGAATGGCCTACACCAAAATCAATAACAGAAGTTAGAAGTTTTCACGGTTTGGCTAGTTTCTATAGGAGGTTTGTTAAAGACTTTAGTATGATAGCCTCTCCATTGACTGAAATCATTAAGAAATCTATAGGGTTCAAGTGGGGTGAAGAACAAGAAAGTGCAATTAGCTTGTTAAAATCAAAGTTAATTTCAGCACAATTACTATCTTTACCTAATTTTAATAAAGCTTTTGAGATTGAATGTTATGCTTCAGGAATAGGTATTGGAGCTATTCTAATACAAGAGAAACGACCCATTGCTTATTTTAATGAGAAACTCAATGGTGCAGCTATTAACTATCTCACTTATAACAAAGAGTTGTATGCATTAGTGAGAGCATTGGAAACTTGACAACATTATCTATAGCCCTGAAAGTTTGTTATACATACCGATCACCAGTCATTAAAACATTTGAAGGGTCAAGATAAGATAAATATGCGACATGCTAAGTGGATTGAGTTTATTGAAACTTTCCCATATGTGATTAAGTACAAGCAAGGTCAGGAAAATGTGATTACAGATACGTTGTCGTGAAGGTATGTTCTTCTTAATACTCTGAATACTAAATTATTAGGATTTAAGTATATTAAATAATTGTATCTTGATGATAATGATTTTGGTTCTATATATGATGAGTGCAAAGTTTCGGCCAAGGATAAGTTTTTTAGGCATGATGGATTTTTGTTTAAGGAAAATAAATTGTGTGTGCCTAATTGTTCTTTGCATGAATTGCTTGTAGGGGAAGCTCATGAGGGTGGTTTAATGGGGCATTTTGGAATTGCTAAGACTTCAGATATTTTACATGAACACTTTTATTGGTCTAACCTGAAAAGAGATATGCAAAGAATTTATGATAGGTGCATAACACGTAGACAAGTTAAGTCTAGAGTAGTGCCTCATGGGTTATATATACCTTTACTTGTTCCTAAGGAACCTTGGGTTGAGGTTTCTATGGATTTTATTTTGGGTCTACCTAGGTCTAGGAAAGGAAGAGACTCTATATTTGTTGTTGTTGATAGATTTTCTAAGATGACACATTTCATCATTTGTCATAAAATTAATGATGCAACAAATATAGCTGACCTATTTTTTAGAGAGGTCATTTGGCTACATGGTGTTCCTAGAAGCATTGTGTCAGATCAAGATGTTAAGTTTTTAAGTTACTTCTGGAAGGTTTTGTGGGGTAAGTTAGGGACTAAGCTTTTATAATCTACTACTTGTCATCCACAAACAGATGGCCAAACTAAAGTTGTTAACCGAACTTTAATTCAGTTGTTAAGGGGTATCATTCAAAAGAATCTTAAAAATTAGGAAGGTTGTTTGCCATTTATTGAATTTGCATATAATCATAGTGTGCATTCTACTACTAATTATTCATCATTTGAGATTGTTTATGATTTTAATCCTTTGACACCATTAGATTTGATTCCTTTACCTGTGGATGAAAGGGTTAGTCTTGATGGTACTAAAAAAGCACAGGTGGTGAAGGATTTACATGCAAAGATTCAACAACAAATAGAGAAAATAAATAAACAATATGCACATAAGGCTAATAGAGGACGGAAATTGGTGAGGTTTGAACCAGGTGATTGGGTTTGGGTGCATATGAGGAAGGAAAGGTTCCATGAACAAAGGAGATCAAAGTTGATGCCTCAAGGAGATGGTCCTTTTCAAATCATAGAAATGATTAATGATAATGCCTACAAAGTGGACCTACTAGGTGAGTATGGTGTTAGTGCTACATTCAATGTTGCTGATCTTTTTTTTATATATATAGGTGATGATTCGAGGTCAAATTCTTTTGAGGAGAGAGGGGATGATGCGATCCAAACATCAAAGGATCCATTAGAGGTTCTGGTTGGTCCAGTTACAAGGCTTAGAGCTAAGAGGTTCAAAGAGGCTTTCAATGGACTTCTTCAAAATACATGGGTTAAGGTGGACTTCAAAAGGATATTGAAAAATAAGGAGCAAGCCGTGATTAATCTTATTCATGTTCAAGAGAGGCTTGTTGGTAGAACCAAGACCATTACATAAGGATTGGGAGAAGAAGACTAGATTCGGTTAGTTTGACCTCTCACTACCCTTTTTTTTTTTTTTATCATAACTGGAGTTATAGGTTGAATTTTGAGGTGATTCTAGTTAGGCTGAAAACTAGACTTCCATACATTTCCAAAGGTATATGTCACACCTTCTAATTCTTTAAGACGAGAGAGAACCATCAGTTTGAAGTTGGGATTTGTTGCTACCAGACAGAATACAAAAATAACCGAACTTATCTTATTAAATTTGTTGGGCTATTAAACTTTCTTTATTTTATGAGGAAACATTTGTTTGGGTTTCAGACTTGTTTATTTTAATTAGCTTTAGCTAGTTTTAGCTTGGATTGATTATTACTTAAATTGGGTTTATATGTGACCTATTAGGGAAACAAGGGTTTTTGGCTTAGGTATAAATACTCTTGAGAATAATTTTCAGCACACTTTTTTTTAGCTAATAATATTCCTTTGGTTGTCAATCTTGGTTCTTGATTGAACTTTTAACTCTTCAAAGAATTGACCAATCTTTGTTGTGAATTTATACTCCTTTTGCTCGTCTCTAGGTGTAGACGTTGTGATTTGGTTGTTTTGTAGTCTTGTTGCCTTGGAGCAGGTCTTTCATTGTGATAAACTCATCCTATTTTTAGCAAACTTAGATTAAACAGATCTTGGGTTCGCGAATTCTATTCAATTCTGCTAGGGTTTGCACCAAGTAGTGTTGAAGGGAGACCTTTTTTCCTTTGGTTTTGTAACTTCTCTAGTAGGTCAAGAAGGCCTATAAAAGACACCTTTAAGAGGAAGCTCTCTCGGTCAAAGAAGTGGAGGGGAAAATGGGTTATAGTGAAGTACGAGGGCATAACTAGACCTTATGATGAGAACAATGCCATATAAGGTTGTACCTATTTCTAAAGATCTCTCCCTTCTAGGGTTAATGATAAGCCTTTCCTCTACAAGGAGGAAGAGGGGATATGCAACAAATTACATGATCTCCACACCGAGTGAGATCAATTGCATGTCACAAGGGTTATCATGGAGGCTGCCTCACAATAGAAAAGAATAAGGGTCTCAGCCACCTCATATTCTAATGTACAAGTGATCCCTTCACCAACTAGACACCCCAATCCATTTGGGTAGAGGATTTATTTTCTATACCCAACTTGGATTGCACCCCTATCTATTTCCCCATACTAAGTGAGAAAAAAAAAGGATAATGGAGACCATTCTTTAAGGAAGGTTTATCTTGGGCCTAGAGAACTAAAGGTGATGGACACCTTAGACAGGCTCCTTACCTTTTCTTATGACATAGGCACATAGCCATCCAGGTATAAGAGATCCTTAAGTCTTCTCATTCTTCTAATGTTTTAAGTAGTTTTAAGGATGTGAACTCATTTAGTCCTTTTAATTTCTTAGACCTTCATGATGTGTGCCCACTCGAAAAGTTGATGGGCTGAGGAAATGAGGGTCATGAAGGAAACAATATAACAATATCATGCTAACAAGATAGAATTGTGAAGACTAAGGGATGATAAAGATGCTTAACATGCTGAATTAAGGCCCTTAAGGCTACTTATGCTCAACTTCAAATGAAGCTTAGGGCATATACCTTCATTTTGAAATCTACTAAGAAGAAACTTGGAGAGGCGTATAGCTAGATAGATTCTCTAAAGAAGAAGGAGGTTGAAATCAAAGAGTCTAAGGAGGCTTGAGAGAGGAGTTGAGGATGGCCAATGAGGAGGCTCAAAGTTCCTAGTTAAGGGTAGAGACACAGAAAAATCCCTCACAGGAGTTCTATGTTAAGTTTAGGGAGTTTGTTTGTCTGAAAGAGGTCATAAGGGATAGGCTTTTCTTGTCCATGTCCAACTTGTATTTCTTCAACCTTTTAAGAGGAATATAAGTTTATTTTAGTGAGTCCTTCCCCAATGGTCAAGTTCCTAACTTTGATGACGTCTTCACCACTAGGGCCACCTCAACAAAGGAAGGGGTCTATCTTCCACAAGAGCCTGGGATGAATATGTAATCTTCTTTTTTGCTTGTTTTATTTGTAATGTTTTATTTTGGCTTTCAAGCCTTGAAATTGTTATTTTTTTTAATTACTATATTTTCCAAGTCTTTTGAATTGCTATATTTTCTAAGTCTTTTGGTAAACCTTTTCAAGCAAATAGTATGGGTCTAATGCCTATTCTTAGAAAACATAATTGGTATAGGTTCATCATGCATACTTAGAAAATAAGTTGTATGGGTCCAAAGGTTATACTTCAGAAATATTTTGTATAGGTCCAACGCCTATACGTAGAAAATATTTTGTATAAGTCTAACACCCATGCTTAGAAAATCTACAAACTTAAATCTTTTATTTTTAACTTTGGCATTATGATAATGGGTAGTTTTGAGATGGTAAGTTTCATTTCTAACTACAACAGTCAAGCAAGATTCTTTTAAGAAATCAAGATTGGTCCTAAGACCTTATTCATTGCTTTCTAAGGTATAATGAACCATCCGGTGGCTTGAACATCCAATCTCAGCGGGGATCATGACTTTAGTCCCATATGTGAGGTGAAAAGGAGTTTCACCAGTGGACATCTTTTGAGTTTTTCTGTAGGCCCGTAAGATTTCATTTAGCATCTTTGCCCATTCTGAATTGACTTTTTTTCTTTCTTTTTCTTGAGTCCACTAAGCAAAACTCTATTAGTCAATTAACTTGAGCATTAGTCTGAGGATGCAATATGATAGAGAAACAATGATCAATATGAAGCATTTGACAATGCTCTCTCATATTATGGTTGTCAACATATATTCCATTATCTGCAATCAAGACTTTAGGGAGCCGAAACTAAAAATGATATTCTTATAGAAGAATAACAACATTTTATTAGTGGTTATATCTACTAGGGCCTCTACTTCAACCTACTTAGTAAAATAAGCAATAGTTACTAGAATAAACTCTTTTTTACTCGTGGCTTTAAGGAACGAAGCTAGGCTATCCATCCTCTATTGTGCAAAAAGTCAGGGGAAGGTTGTGATGGTCATTTTTGTAGATGGCTGACGAGAGACTAAGATAAACCTCTAATGCTAATAATGTGTCTTCATTAAATCCATGACATCATAGAGTATAGTTGGCTAATAAAAACTAGTTTATATGGTATGAGCAGCGAGGGCTCTAGAGCTTATGTGTAGACTACATATACCTTCATGTAACTTTTTCAAACCACAAGTGCTTTCTTCTAGGGATAAGCATTTTAGTAGTTAGTTTAGACAGATCTACAATACAAGACATTGTCAATTATACAATACCCTGCTACTTACCCAATCAAATGAATGGTTACGTTTCTCTTTAAGGGTAACTCCTTGGTAATCATATAATTAGGGTCCTTCAATCTTCCTCAGTGTTGATGGTAGGAGCTACTAACTCTTCTTCATTCACATTTGGTTTTTCCAGAACTTCAACCCAGACTTCTAAAGGTAGGTTGATAGGACTTGGACTTGCTAACTTGGATAGGAGATTTTCCCGATGATTGTCTTCCCTTAGAATACAAGTGATTGAAATATTCTTGCCTCCAACTTTTAATTGGAGTTGAATTTTCTGAAGATACTATTGCATGGTTGGCTCTCTAACTTCATACACTCTTTGGCATTGACCAACCACCAATTGTGAGTCATTCTGAACTTGAAGTGGGTATGCATTCAAGGCCTCTATAAGGTGTAATCCTACAAAAAAAGATGTATACTTTGATACATTATTCATAGTTGGGGACTCAAAATAGACTCCATATTCAATTACTTCTTTTTTAGGTTGTTTTACTGAAGCCTCTAGTTTAGCAGGAGAAGTTGTCGTTAAAGGTGGGGATTTAAATGTTTGTATATTACCTTTGAAAGAACATTCAACAATGAAGTTTGCAAAGGTTTGACCCTCTATAAGTGGTTAGGTCCTGGATTAAAGACCAAACTATCCTAATTTGATAGCCTATTCAATTAGGTGCCCAGACATCTCTGGCTTATGAACTATCTATCGTAAAGGATTATTTGTAAAAAATATGACTTGATGAGCTTGGAAGTATGGTTTCAACTTCTTATAGGAGCTTACTAGAGCAATGGCTACCTTCTTCACTTTCATATATCTTTTTTCAATATTATGAAGAGTATGGTTGGAATAGTAAACTAGACGTTATATTCCTTTATATTCTTTTACCAGAACAGAGCTTACAACTGAATCTTCCACTCTCAAGTAAAGAAACAAAAAAGGTTTTTATTCTCCCTTGATTGAGACAAGATCTTGGGAGATGAAAAATGAGTTTTGAGCTCCTCAAAAGCCTTCTAGAAATCTAAAGTTCATTTAAAGTTGGTTATGTTTCTCAAGGTCTTAAAAAATGGTAGGGTACGCTCCCCTGATAAGTTATAAACTGATTGAGAGCAACCAATCTCTCTATAAGACGTTGAACTTCATTTACTAACCGAATAGAAGTCATGCTTAATATGGCTTGAACCTTTTTTCAGGTTAGGCTTAATTCCATTGTTGCTTACTAAAAAACCCAGAAACTTTCTTCCTTTAATGGCAAAGACACACTTGGAAGGGTTAAGTTTTACCTGGTGGTGGTTCAACATATAGAAGACTTCTTCTAGGTCCAGGAGATATTGTTGAAAGTTCATGCTTTTCACTAGCATATTGTCAACATATCCCTCCATAATCCTTCCAGGTTGATTCTTGAATATTTTATTCACCATCTGTTAGTAAGTAGCTCTAACATTCTTCAACCTAAAGGGCATGACTCTGTAAAAAATATATATTTCTCCCTCAATTATGAAAGTTATTTTTTCCTCATCATCTAGGTATATGAGAATCTAATAATATCCGAAGTTGGCATTCAAATAGCTCTAGTATTCAAATCTTGTAGTGGAGTCAACCAAACAATTGATCTTAGAGAGAGGATATGTATCTTTTAGGCAAGCTTTGTTCAAATCTATAAAGTCCACACACATTCGTGATTTGTCATTGCTCTTCTAGAACATCACCACATTCCCTAACTAGGCAGGGTATATCATTTCCCTAATAAAGCTACCAACTAGGACCTTATCCACCTCTTATGTTATTACTTTCTATCTTTCACCCCAAAATTTCCTCTTCTTTTGGCAGATTGGATGAACATTTTGGTCCACTTTCAATTAATGAGTTGTAATTTTAGAACTGATTCTTGGCATGTCAGAAGTGCCTCTTGTAAAATTGGACATTTAGATATGAAGGGGCTTTATCAGTGATTGTTATTGTGTTAGTGTCAAAGTGGAACCCACTTTTGTGATGGCTTGCTTATTTTTTTTAGAGGTACATCCCTTAATTCTTCAATAGCCTCAACCTTTACTCTTTCCTTTAATGATTATTACTGGTCCAATACCAAGGCTCTTTTCCCTTTCAGACAAGTAAAGGTGCATTGCCTCGAGGTTATTTGATTCCCCTACACCGTGGCCACTCTCTTCTGAATTGGGAATCTCAGTACTAAATGCCTGGTTTTAATAACTGCATTAATTTGATGCATGAGAGGCCTACCCTAGATGGTGTTGTAAGCAAAGGTCATGTCTATAACCATCAAAGTTTGTTGAAATGAGACACATTTTGAGGGAATGGCAATGGTGATTGGGATTTATAAAGCACCTTTCACTGGTATGCCTAAGCCTTCTATCCTAATGAGAGGAGTTTTCACTAGGGTTAGTCTTGAGGGGTATATCCCCATATGTTCCATTACTTCTCAAGAAAGGGTTTTAACTGCACTCCCAACATCTACCAACACTTAATGTACTCGATGATTGGAAAGGATTGTAGATATGACCAGGGCATCTTCATGTGGGAAAGTTATTCCCTCTTTATCTTCTAGGGTGAAGATGATGGGCTTATGCTAATGGTTTTAGAGATGAGTAGTTGTAAGAACTTGTTTCCTATACTTCTTTTCATCGTATTATTATAATCACCTCCTGTAAAGATGCCACCCAAAATCACATTAATTTCAGGTAATTCCAGTGTAGACTGACCGGGCTCTTCCCTACTTTGCTAGAAGTAGGAGTCGTTCAAGAATTGGCAAAGATAGCCTTTAGCTATCAACATTTCTACTTCCTTCTTCAGGACATAATAGTCCTTTGTGTCATGTCCCATATTCTTGTGGAGCATATAGTATTTCTTAGATGTGTGGGTATTGAGTGGAGATTTCATGGGTGAAGAGTAGCAAATGAACTTCTTACTATGGATGACCATAAGGACCTCTATAAGGGTAGCGTTCAGTGGAGTGGTATGCATTTTAGGGTAGCTTAGGCGTTCCCTTATTAGCCTTTTCTATCTTTTTCTATGGTTATTATCTCTTCTAGAAGAATAATCTCGCTTAAGAGACTTCTTAGGCATATTTTCCATAGAGAAACGAGGAGTACCATGATGCAGCACACTTGCCTCCTTTACCTGAATATGGTTCTCCATGGATTGCTTCATTTTCAACAAGCTTCTATTCAATAAAACATACAATTCGTTCTATAAAGATCTTCCATTAACTCCACTTATTAAGGCCTTAGAATCCACATGCTTAAGCAATTCCTCAACCTTGAGCATTTTCTCATTGAACCTTTTAAAGCATAGTTATTAAACCTGGCCCAGGTGTTGACCCGGCCAAGAAGCTGGATCCCGGGTTTCATGGGTCAACCCGAGTCAACTCGGATCAACCCGGAGTATTTTTAAAAAATATATTTAAAGTTTTAATATTACATAAAAAAAATATTAAAACAGGGAAGAGATTTTCTTAATGGTATTTAACTAGAAAATATATGCTTCTAACTCGGTTATGTTTTATAATAAAACAATTTCCTCGTAATAGTAAATAGTAAATTTGAGAAGAATAAAAGAAAAAGAAGTGAACATGGTTTTATTTATTTATTTATTTGAGAGCGAGAGAAAAATACATGGAACAAAAAATTAAAGATCAGTAGAGTAATAGTTCAAGATTTATATTTAATAAAAAATCTCAAAATAAATAAAATATACTTATTAATTAATTTTTATAAAATAAAATTTATCTCCGTTTGACAAAAACTCTAAATGCGAAATAAAGTTCTAAAAATATTTTCCTATGTTTATTTAAAAAAAATTAAGTTAAAAGTATAATATTTTCAGTTAACCCGTCTTCAACGAAGAAGGGTTGAAAATATTTGACGCTGAGAAGAGCGCGTTAAGTATTTTCTGAATCACTCTTAACGTAAAACAAAAAAATATATATATCGCACTGTCTGCACCTTTCCTCTTCGCTACCTCTCCTCTCTTACACCTTGGACTCAAATTCTAATCAGTGAAGAGAGATCAACAAGTTTTCAATCTCCAGGTAAATCTCCCCCTCTCTTCCTCATGCTCTTTCTTTTGATTTTTTTTCTTTTTTGATTCATGCTAGATCTGCGCTCCAAAACCCTCTCTTTCTTCTCAAAAGACACGAATCTAAAGCTTAAGCCATTGCTCACAACCAAACCACGTTAATTTTTCAACCTCCACAGATCCAGACAGAGACAAGATCTCAAATTTGCCATGGAGAGTCACCCGGGTCATGGGTCGACCCGCCGGGTTGACCGGGTTTTACCGGGTCGTTGCACCGACCGGTCTTTTGACAAACCCATACCGGTCCAGCCACCGGGTCGACCAGGTCCCGGGTCGACCTGCCGGGTCGGTCCGGGTTTAATAACTATGTTTTAAAGTATGCTTGTATAGACTTATCACTCGTCTAAATGATCCTAAAGAGTTATATGGAACTCCTTCTAGCTCAAGTGCTTATGTTGAATCGCGTCACCAGCTTGGCACAAAGGTCACTAGAGCTTATAATGGAACCTGGCTCCAAGTCATTGTACCACACACAAATTGATCCTTTGAAGGTTGTGGGGAGAATCTTGCACATGGCATATTTATCTTAGATGACCAGTTCTAGGCTGCTCTTAACATTCTGAAGATGCTCTCTTGGGTCTACAAGACCATCATAGTTGTCCAAGGTTATTTTAGTAGAAATTTAGTTCTTGGGTATATAAGTATGCAACACATGTCTAGATTGGGAAGAATCTCGAATCTGATTAGGGGTGTAGGCATCCTCTTACATGTATCTTTTCAGGTTATTTTCCTCTCCTATACTTATAAGTTTTTGGGGAACTCGAGGTTTCTGTCGTGGAACAGAGGGATTTATGGGTTGCCTCCTTCCTGCGATGGCTAGATAGACGCCTAGAATATATGATATGTGCTCGAGCATCATGAGGGCATGTATGCTCTTTGGAATGGTTGGATCACCTCTGAAGTTGAAAACTTTCCATGGACTCATTCTGCCCATATTTCTCTAGGGAATATAACCATCTACAAATACTGGGTGCAACCTGTTGTTGTGGAGGTAGTAAGGAAGATACAACAACTTGTTGAGGTGACACCAAAACTTGTTGAGGTATATTTTCTTTTGCTTACTGATTTGCCAAAACTGTTTGGGTGAGGAGTTTCACTCGATCAATAAGTTGTTGAGGAGTATCTGTTGTGGTAGGGAGATTAGTTACACGTCTTATCCTTGAAATGTCTTGATTATCTGCCATTATAATTATAAATAGGGATCTAAGCCTCATGAGCTTATGTTTTATAGGAACAAGTTGAGTTAATTTCACAAGGCAATGCATTGTTCAATTTTTATTTTTTTTCCTATTTTTCATTTTGCGTGTCTCAATCGAATACTATTTATAACTCATTTAATTTGATTTTCATTTTATTTTAGAATTGACTGACTTGTCTTAAAAAAAAATATTTCGATTAGAAAATAAAAGTGTTTGTAGTTCTCGACTTTATGATTAACCTATGTTTGTTTATTAAATTGGATCATTAAAACTAATTTTCATATTTTGTTTGATAACAATTAAAATAATATTTGAAAGTGATTTTCTAATTTATTTAAACTTGGTTAATTTTTAACATTAATTTTGGAATTGCTAACACATTATAGTAATAAAAAAAACTAAAAGAAAACTATTTGCAACCGATTTTTTCCCAAAAAAAAAACAATTATTTATAAATTGAATTTCAATCATCAAACAAATTATTAAAAAATCAACTTAAATTAAAATTTTAAATTATTAAACAAGATCTTATAAATAATTTTATACTATTCTTCAACACAAATCAACTACATGCAAGAACTCTCATCATAATTTGCAACTGTCCTTTGGTTTACTGCCTCAAATTTGCAATTCTCTATGTTCCATTTTAAATTGATTGGTTTGCAACTGTTTCAAGTCCTTTTTCTATTGCACACAACGATTGCGAATAATAAAGTTTTTAAAAAAAAAAAACTTGAACCAGTTGCTACTAGTATTTTAGATATATGTTTGACATGATATTAATAAGCACAACCAGAATTTTGCATAATATCAATGAAATAATCTGTTGATATTTAAACATTGATTCTGTTGGAAAAACATTTACCGATAAAACCACGGACAATAACTGATTGTCGAAAAACTTATCGTTGGCGATTTCTATAATGTCGGTCATTCCGCCAATAATATAATCATCAATGGATTTACAAACGGAATAAGTGCGCTAAACAAAAACAATTTTACCGACATCATTTCGTCGGTAATTTCATTAATGAATATGGCATATCACTGATAGAATAGACCATTCGTAATTTCATCAGTGATTGAATTCATATTACCGACAGAATTAACCTGTCGATGAATCATATAATGTCAGTGTCAATTACTATAATGTTTTTGAACTCTTTGGAACTTTTTAAGACTTAGTTTGTCTGTAATTGTTCGTGGCAAAGTCATGTAATTTTTTCACAACTCAGGAACTTTCTGAGAAACTTATTCCATAGGTAATTCTATTAGTATTATATTTAATGTTTTCTTAAAAAAATATTAAAATATACCAAAAAAAATAAAAAGAAATTAAACTAAATACTTATTACTAATTTAAAAAATATCAGTTTGAATATAATTTATCTAGAGGACAAAAGTTGAAGGAGGAGGAAGAGGCAGAGACAGATCTTCACCAGGACCAGGTGGGAAACGAGGTAGACTACATGTACCGGTGAGGTTTGACAACAACTCCTCATACAATCGCCTAAGTTCGGCCATCTTGGACCTAAGTTGAGTCATCTTAGCACTAAGTCGAACCGTCTGAGCTTAAACTTGTTCTCATACAATCTCTTGGATGCCTGGAATTTAGGAGCTCAAACCCGATTGATAGGAACCAACGGTTAATACACTGCAACTCGTTCGCATATCCTCGGCTGTAATGTTTGAGATAACATAAACTCGATTTACATTGGGTCTATTGGACGATCTAGCCTCTAGCCATAAATCCAAATCGAGTTCTAGGTAAGTCAAATGATCATTTCTATATCTTTCTTGCAATTGAGTTTATTTGTTTTTTGAGGAAAAAAACTAGTCATGATTGTTTTTCAAAAAAATAACTAAAGAAAAAAATTGTTAAAATCCAACTTACCATGAACTTTTAAAATTAGTTATCCACGAGTTGTTGCGTCCCTTTCTAGCGGTCTTTATTTTGCATGTGAGTTTCTATAGAAAGCTTCATCTTTATTTGTCTTGGTTTGCGTCTAAGAACCATAGCCTGCGAAAGAAAGCTACTGTTAATTAAATATTTTCATATAAAACAACAATTTTTTTTAAAAAAATATATATGTAATAAAACAGAATTTTACCATCTACTTCGAATGCGAAAAGAACGAAATGGATTCATCGATGTCCATGGTAAGTGAACTATGAATCTCCATGTTCTGGTTTTGTGAACCACACTACAACCGCCGCATGAAATGCTCAGATGTCACGTGTTGTATGCAAGCTTCCTAGATAGCTTCTAAGACATGCGGAGGTCTGGAATCCCTCCATACGGACACGTCCTTCCAGCCTGAAAAACCTCTTTCTTGTGCATATTTCTTTTATTTGTTTGCACCTCATACTAAAAATCATGCAACTTATATGGTAGAAATAAGTTATCAGAAATAAGTTATCAGTTCAAATAATGAAAGATAAATTTTAAACTTAAAAAAATATATATAACATTTTGAATTCAATCTTACTTAATAATATTGTGATTCTCTCATACCTTCCTGACATCAGTGTTTGCAGCCCTATTATAGTAAAAAAATTCCTTACACGCCAATTTTGTAAAATAATTAGTTTATTAAAATTAAAAAACTAACCAAATTGAAATAATAAAAAAAATTTGTTTATGTATATATTAACCTTAAACGTTTTGAGCCATGCATGATTTTTAGAAACCCTAAAAAACTCCTCTTCAACTTTTCTCTTAATTGCATTCACATTAAACTCATTAAACTCCCTCCACGTACAAACCCAATGCAAAACTGTAAAACCCAACAAAACAAAAACTAAAACAGAAGCTGGAAACACTATAATTGAAGAAACCTTAACCCTAGAAATTGCAAAATCACAAAAAATACCTAATACAAACATAAATACATGTTTATTATCATCAATAAACAAACGTGTTCCTGAGCATGTTAACAAACTATTCTAAATAAAATTTTAGTTCATGAAAAAATGAGAGGAAAAGCATGGACTTACCTAGAATGGAGGCATAAAGGATGACGATGAGGATGCAGGGAGAGTGGAAGAAAGATTAGAGTGAAGGTAGAGAGAATATGTTGACAAGTTGAGGGTTTGTTTATGTTGATTTTGTCTCACATTTTTTTGCTTTTTTCAAGAGAGGGTTTGTTTATGTTGATTTTTTGTTGGATTTTCTCTAACTAATTCACTCCCTTGAAAACTTCCCCCCAAAATTCATCATGAGACAAAATAATTTATTATTTTCCTCTCAATTATTTAATCTCCAAGTAAATAAAAAAATCACTTTGATTTCTCATTTTTCTTTCTTTGTATTTTTAGTCCTTTTATCCAAATATTTTGTTTTTATTTTTCTTATTTTTTATATTTTTATATTTCTAAAAAAAAATACAATGTCAACATTGACTTAATAAAATTAATCAATAACTTTTTAAATAAGCGTGTTAAAAACCAAATGCGTCGAAAGTAAATTTTTAAATTTTTAATTCTTTTGGAAGGACGTTGAACATGCAAAAAACAACACAAATACATTGAAAATATATATTTTAGATTATTATTTTTATTTGTTTTGGATTTTTTTTTCAAAAAAGGTAAGAAAATTAGGGTAAAAAATCGGGTTATGACAATCTTCTTCATTGAATTGATGCTCATCGATATCATCATCTTCATCGACTTCTGTATTTCCACTGGTTCTCAATATATCATTTAACTTCTCAACATCAACAAAAAAACATTCTTAGTAACAAGAGAATTTAGATTTTCTTCTAAGTCAGTAGACGAAACAACTCGATATGCATCAACTAACTCATCAATTTGAAAGACATCGTCTTTCGCAATTACTTTATCTTTACCGTCCTGAACAACTTGGATATGACTCTTGAGTTTGGTTTTCACTAAGGATAAAAAATCACCTTTAAATGATTCTTTTTAAAGGAAGAATTGTATGTGTAATAAACTTGTTGGTATTGCTTAGCAAAAACAAAAACATTGTTGATGTTGTGAGGTCTAGCCTTTGTATTAATTTCGATCAAACCATGGTGAGGATCTACTTTGATTTCTCTATCAGTGGTATCATACCAATAGCATTTGAATAAATAAAAAACTGTATTTTGTTGGCTTATGATGTTGTAGTTCAACCACCTTTTTTAGCTTCCCATAATAATCAACTTCAAACTCATTAGAAGTTGATCCCTTAACATAAACTCCACTATTATTGGTCTTTCTACCCTGACCATACTCTTCAGTATGAAAGACATATCCATTGATAAAATACTTATTATAGCACTTGACATTTCTTTTAAGACCTAAACATAGTAAATTCAAACTACCACTAGCATTCTCTCCCAATTGATAAGCCTCGTATAAGATTACAACCATTAATAGTTAAAGAGAAAGGTTTAATGAAATTAAGTATTACGAGAGATAAGAATAATTAAGTAGTGTTTATATATGTTCTGAACCACATGAAAAATTATTTATCTTGTAATTGTAAGATTTGAGATTCAGTCATATGTGAATTTTAAAATAGTAAAATTTTACGATGTTGCCTACAAAGAATTTTTCAATCTATCAATTTATAAGAGTATAAAATAAAAAAATATTTAAAAATAACATGATGTTATTATTGTATTTATTTAATAAAAGGTCTTAATTCATCGCAGTTAAATAACATATAATTATGAGCATGACTGAATTCAATTTTTGTCAAATATCTTCCTCTAATTGCATTTTATAGTAAATGTCGTCTAGGATGAGAAAATATTGACAAATTCTCATTTCAAGGAACTTTCCCACCATTATCATGTCTTGGAATGCGGTTGATTCTTATTCTCAAGTGAGGCTCAAACTAGTACGAGAAAAATATTGAGATCTTTTCAACATATATGCCTTGTATATCGATGCCTCAACATGCACCTTGTTTTTAACTTTTTTCTTTATGTTGAACAAGTATTTGTATGAAATTAAATGAATGTTTTAAATTTTTAAAAATAAAAAGAAAATAGAAATTTAATTATGATGAATGTGTAATCCCTACCCTCTTGAATAGATACATACATTTGTACTGAACAAGGCCTCCAATTTTTGCCTCAAATGGTAGATGTATGGATAGATGCTACATTGAGTTAAAGAAAGAATGAGGGAATATCATCTTAAGTTTGTAGATTGTCTCGACGATATTCATTTCAAACTTCTCCATGTGTTGGGTTTGCAATTTCTTAGAGCATATATCTCTAAAAAAAATTACTAATCTTCATTAGTGCATCCCATATCATTTTTGACAATAAATCCTGGTAAGCAAATAAAACGAGTATTTTCATAAACATGTGATAGTCATGACTCATCATTTTATACAATCTGTCATCCTTCAAATTCACCAATCTAGAGGTGTTCGAAGCATATCCATCAGGAGAACACAGACTCTTAAGTCATTAATAGAAAAGTAATTGTGCATTCTTATCTAAGGCAAAGCTGGCTTTATGCTTCGCGACTCGTGACCCATCATAAACCAACTTCATATTCTTATGGTGACAAAAAAAAGTTATGTTCATTATAGATTTCATGTTGTCCTTTGTCTTTCCTTCCACGTTCATCGTCGTGTTGAAAATATTTTCAAACATGTTATTTTTTATATGCATGACATCCAGATTACAGCAAATAAGACTAGTTTTCTAATACGGAAGCTCCCAAAAAATATTTCGCTTAACCCAATTGTGGGTCACATCATAACCAGGAAACTTATGTTTACCGAATTGAAAACTAAACACAATGTCTTTGTACTACGAGACCACATCATATAATTATTCACCTAATGGTACCGGTGATACAACAACTTTACCTATAAAGAAGTCTTTTATATTTTTTTTTTTTGTATTTGTGATCGGTTGGCAAGAATCTCCAGTAGCAAATAAAAAAAAAGTTTTACCATCATTTGTTAAGGTAAAGGCTTTGTTATTTTCCATATATATGGATATACTAATTTCTCATGTGTGTTCCAACCACAAACCATCTTATACACAGGAAAATCATTGATAGTCCATATTAAATCTGCCTTTATCTGAAAATTTTGTTTCCTCTAGACATCGCATGTCAAAGTCTTGGATGACCACAACTGTTTCAACTCATCAATCAATGGTCAAAGATAAGCATCAATATTCCTACCAGGACTATTAGGATCGAGTATGATCGTAGATAAGAACATGAACTCCAACCCTATACACATCCATGGTGGTAAGTTATAAGTCGTGAGTATCACCAGCCAATAAAAATATGGTGTAGTAAATGAACCGAATGGATTGAATCTGTCTGTACATAACCCAACATGTACGTTTTGTGGTTCCATTTAAAAATGAGGATGCACCCTATTAAACTATTTACAGGTTTCACCATCGGAAGGGTGCATCATAACTCCATGCACCACATCATATGAATAATGTCATGTTATGTGGTCATCAATCTTTAAAGACATGAATAATTTTTGCAGTCTATGAGTGATTGGAAAGTATCTTAGATTTCTATGTGTGACAAGAGTCCTTTCCTTGCTAGTTCTTGTTTTATATTGAGCATGCCTACAGGTTTTTCACTCGGTCAAATCTGTATTTTTTAGGTAGTACTACAAAAGTTTGGACACAAGTCAATTTTTTAGTATCATAGGTCAATAGGTTTCATCATGAATTTAGCAGCATAGAAGTTCTCTTTTAGTCTATTCCCTACAGGTAAAATACTTATCGTGCATTTGATGACTCTGTCGTAACCAGCCTCACTCAACCCATCATCTGACTTCATGGTGAACACTTGTGCAACAACCGATAATTTACTATGATTTATGCACCCATCCTATAATGGTTTATCAGAATCTTTTGAAAAATCACAAAAATTGGTTGTGTCTACATTTGGTTCTTCATCTACGATTGAACATTCACTTGCATCACCCTAATTTATTCTCATTACATCCATAACCATACTCCTATAACGATTATTGTTATCATCTACAACTTCATGCACGTTGCCAGAACTAGAAGTTCATCCAATCATCATTTCTACCTTTTTTTATATATAGAAGATGCATCGTAACATTTGGATAGAAACTTTTTATTTTTACACCTCTTACATGGACATCTAATACCGCCTTCATTAGTATTTTCAAAATAAATAGTGTGTAATTAACAAAATCCTAAATCCCATTACAATAGTCTATCATGCATAACCCTTCGGGTGAAACTCGATACATCTAAGAATGATCATCCATTACTTATATGAAACCTATATAGAATATTAATGACAACATGTATCAATTACTAATGTGAACTAAAAACATTATCGATACCCAATGAATTAGCTATCACTGGTTTAACCCAAATCATTATTAATTTTCTCCAAGAATTCAAATTCTTCCAAATTTACTGAAAATTTCAACTTAATAATAAAATTGGTAAAATGTGAAATGTACCCATTAAATTATAAGCCATTATTTATTTTATTATAAAACACCTAAGTTACAGAATCGAACTTAATTTCATTAAATGACAAACAAATACAGTTTTTATAATCACAAAAAAAACCCTAACATGTACAAATCATACATTCATACAACAAATTTATATGGAAGAAAGTTATAAAACAAGTAAACTCACAAACAAACTACATATTGATGCAAATCAAGTCAAGTCTGAATTTGATCTTAAAAAGTTTGCTGACCAGTTTTGCAAGATCAAGCATATCTCTCAAATCATACATCGGATGGAGCTGAAATTTTACAGGAAGATACTAGACACATTGAACTATATTATGGTAAATGTTCAGGTTAAATTGAGTTTGGAAACATATTTTTTTAGAGGATAGAATTTACTAGATGAATCTTGTCAAATCTATCAAACTAGACCTTCATGTACTATTTAGGACATATCTAAAGCTACATGGAAACCTTTGTGTAGGTTTAGTAATTCATCCAGAAGAGAGAGAATGATGTGATTGAAGTCAAGACTGAAATCTGCCAAAAATATATAAAAATTGGAGATTCGGGCTACATAAAGGAATTTTAGCATGAAGACTTTGTTTTTATTATCCTATTTGATTTATTTATTTAATGTTGAATAATTATTTATAATTTGGGTTTGTTATGGCCCATTAGACATTGTTTAAGGGTTTATTTTATTATTTGACTTATATTAGTTAATTACTAGTTTAAGCCTATTAGCTTGTAACCCAAAAGGAGTCCATTAGGCTTAGTTAAGAAGAATATATTATGTTTTTTTGAGCTGCAAATTTGGGCAACAAGTTAAAGAATAAACATGATTTTTTTTTTGTTTGTTTATGGCAAAACAACCTTCCTTCGCAAGGACAAAGATCGTACACTGACTTATCGAAGATTAACTAGGTTCGCGGTGCCATTTGCATACACAGGGTTCTTAGATACAAGGTTATTTTTAGGTTCAAGTCTTTTTCCAATATCTTTGGTTCTTAGGTACAGGGTTACCTCTGGGTCAAGTTTTTATCAAACCTGATTTTTAGCTTTCTGGGTTATTATCTACTTTGTTGAGGGTGGCTTGACTACGTGATCAAGAGGTAGTTTTGATATGTAGTTTTAAAAATGGGTTACAACCAAAAAAATAGTTAGTTTTGCTTACGTGATGTAGTGAATCTTTAAAAGAAATTGAACTAGAACAAGGATGCTAATAGACTGAGTGTTAGGGTGGTCATATTTGTGACGATGAGAGCTTGATATGTGACAAAATATAGGGGTGTTGTGTGCTACTTTCTGTAGAAGAAAAAGAATAGGAAGAAGAAAAAAAAAGAAATGAGGGAGGGGAAGAGAGGAGATTGTATGTCAGGTTATAACTTAAATATTACCGACAAATTATCTTTATATATATTCATTCCTTCATTTCCAAATGTAATTCTTTCGGTATTCACCGACATAAATTTTATGTCGGTAAATACCAATGTAAATAGCGAGGAAATATTTTGTTGATAAATGTCACTATAATTTACGAGGTTTTATATATATATATTTATGTTTGTATTTGATAATTTTTTGATAGTGTTTGATCATGTCAACCAAATCATTAAAAATACAATCAATTCAACCAAGGTTAACTAGGTTAATGTTTTTTTTTATTCAACTTGATTCCGGCCCAAATTAGATTCTAGGTTACAAATTTTTTGAGTCAACTCATCTGATCAAGTCAGATTGGATTTAATAACTATGGTGGGTGCAACAAGTTTGAACTATTCAATATGATTTAAAAACCATTAACTTCTTTATATACTTGTGTGATGAGGAGATGTTAAGAACAACGTTGACTAGAATGATACTGGTTTTTTTACCCACTTTATATAATGGGTCAAATAATTTTTTTCAACCTTAAAAGAAATTATAAAGATATCAGGAAGTAAGAAAATTGATGCATGCTAGCCGAAATACTTTTAAAATACTTAAATGGTGACACGTTTGATGAAATATTTTTTATTAAAAAAAATATTAAGACGTCGACACATCGGATTGACCTAGGCCAACAATGGTTGACCAGCGAAACATATAATTTGAGATATGAGATCGTGATAAAACCATGGAACCCATACATAAACAATTTTGAAAGTCCAATTATAATGAACTAATCATTAAAGGTTTAAAGAAGTTATAATTAAAACAAAAGGACCTAAAAAAAGTTACTTAGGTAAACCTATATAGGCAACAGGCACAACAATGCTAGTTGGGGCAAATGTTTTTGGACATAAGAAGAAAAATATTAAAGCGATGCTAGGGTTTTTAAAGAACTAAAAGATAATTTTGATCAATTTAATAATATAAAAAACAACCCTAATTTAATAACATGTGAAAAAACAAAGTAAACCCAAGTGAATCTCCTAAACTTGAGTTAATATTCCAAAATTATAACTCGTGAAATTTTAGACCTAGGCTTATTCAAGAAGGCCAATTTCCAACCAATTTAATTATAAACCCTCAAAAATTTTGAAAACTAATTTGAATTTGAATGATGAATAAAATTAGTGTGGGATTGATACAATATGGACAATAGAAGGAAGAATGAAATTGATATATAAGGTTCTATCTGAACCAGTTGACCGATTCAACTGGCAGTGGGACATAATTGAGGGAAAAATAAGAACTTCACGGGAATTCTCCTCTTCTTCTTTAAACACTCAACTGTGGGCAGAGAAAGAGGAAAAGAAGAGAAATGAAAGGAGGGTTTTGAAGCTTTTCAATAAATCCTTGAGAGAAATCACTAAAGAAAGCTAGATTTGACGAATTATGAGGGTTCCAAGGGATCACTTAAAAGAATTGAATAGTGAATTTGGCTATTGCTAAAATCGTACAATTTAATCAGTCGACCGTTTAAACTACCCAAATGTATAGGTCGATTGATTGAATAGTAAAACTGGTTACCGTTAAATTTATCAAACCAATCGAACGACTGAAGGGTACCAGTCAACCGATACAACTAACAGTGAACTGTCTTGGAAATCGATGAATTTATGTTCTATAGAAGTATGAAACCTAGCTAAGTAAGAAGGATTTTTAATAGTGTGTATATATATATATTCTCGCATTTTACAATTAATTGTTTGAAAGTATTCTAGAAAAATGAGGACGTTACATTAATGTTAAATGATAAAATAAAATAAATTAATCTAAAAAACTCGTCAAAGTATAAAAATAGCAATTAAAAGGATGGAAATAAAAAAAAATTTATAAATCATCTTAAAAAATAACAATAAAAAAATAAGAACTAAATCTAAGATATGAAAAAATTAAAAAATAATGAAATTGAAAATAATTTTATTACCGCCATGCTCAAAAAAAGTTACAGAAACAAACTGCAAAAGAATATTCATGTCAATCCTATTTTATGTTTATAAAGCTGGCAGGATTAAATGTAATGAGCCTTCTGCTATTTCTCGATGGAGTTTAATAACTAATGACTATATCATTATCAAATTTGCTTATCAATTAAAAAATTAATATTTTTTGAAAACAGCATACGAAAACTGTCCATTATTTTAAAATTAAATATCATTACTTGACAATTTCATTTTAATAAAAGGTTAAAATCATGAATTACGTACATGACAAAGATTTTGAGAATTTTAGGCATTTAGTAACTGTTTGTTTAGTGTTCTTTACTTGAAAAAAATATAAAATTTATTTTTTTTAATTTGTTTTCATGATTTTGATATATTAATATAAAAAAAAATCATTTTAATATATATTTTAATTAAAAAATATTTTTGCAAAATTATCATGTATCATTGGCAAAAACGCTCTTAATCATGCAAACACAACACTCATTTATGAGTCTCTCTGATATGATAAATTGTGTATATTTTAAAATCTTATTTTTTTTCTCCTTGCTTATAATTAGTGGAATTTATTAGATAGCATATAAATACCATTATTTAATGACTTGAAAACTTTTTGAAGGGCGTGTGATTTTTTTTAAGGGACACTTCATTATAGATTGTGGTGGAGATAGAATAAAAAAAAAAGATAAATCTGTGTTAAACCGGATCGAATCATCATATACATATGATTTAAAAAAAATATCAAGATAAATCAAATGTTATGAAAAATATAGAGCTGAGACACTAGAGTGAGTCACATGTGCCGCTCATAATAAATCAGCTGAGTTTTATTTTGAATTGATTTGATGGTTTAACTGGATGAACTATAAAATCAACTTGAAATGAAATCCAACCTGAGTCAAATTCTGAATTGCCAAATTATTGAATTGAATCGAAGATTACTAGATTGGCCTACGTACTGAAGAGGCTGGTTTAGCAATTAATTAGCTATTTAAATTAATGTGCCACCATCTAATATCCGTCGGTCGAGTATACATAATTTGTCCTCAAGTAGGTGAATCTTGGCAGCAGTCGCTTCAGGGAGGATGGGTAGGTCATTGATATTTAAGGAGAGTATTCATTCTATATACCATTTCCATGGTATTTGATGAATTTCAATCCTGGGATCCATAAATACATCGGAGTAATTAAATCA